>Ga0154561_1082_pt1 | contig 85355 bp, 65 predicted proteins | sample RifGroF2_FD_105704 | JGI IMG/M metagenome (GOLD analysis project Ga0154561, IMG submission 105704) | Lentisphaerae bacterium GWF2_50_93 | reverse complement strand
GAAATGGGACAGGAGGATTTTTGTCCTCCTGTCAATAAAAAAACATGGAAAAATAAAAGAAATGGGGCGGAGGCGGCTTGACTGTTTACATAACAGACTGTGAACTCCAACATAAAAAGCCTTAACTTAGCGCCATTCAGATTAACAATAACATGTCGCTAATCCCAAATTGGCCCCCGATCCTACAGGGGCAGAATAGGATGGACAATAAGCAATCTCCTGACGTCCATCCTATCCCCGCAGCAGCGGGGTATTACGGACGGACTCCCACGCCCTTCGGGCGGGCCGGAGATTCTTTATAATGAAAGAAAATCAAAGCCGACCCAAGGGTCGGGGAATTGACCCAACGAAGATTAAAGGCGACAAGAAAAATCATAAGAAGAATAATTGAAGCGTACCGCATCGGGGGGGTATTCACTTGCACCACATCCAGCTGAGACAATTCTAAAATTACATGTTTTTCTTGTTTGCACAATAAAAGGCCTTCTTTCTGCGTTATACTCAAAAATAGAAATGATTTAATACAGGGGTGTCATATGAAGAAGCTGATGGTAATGCTTGTGCTGGGGATTGTGTCGGGCGCGTTCCTGCTTGCGGATGAACCTGCGGGAAAACCTGCGGCTGAAGGCGGCAAGGATGGAAGAGGCGACAGGACGAGGGATTTCAGAGAACGCCAGAAGGCTATGGCCGTCGACTACTTGAAAGCCACGGATCCTGCAAAATACGAGGAGCTCAAGAAGTTGAAGGGAACTAATCCCGAGGAGTTCAAGAAACAGGTCGAAGCGGTCAAGGCCCAGCTCAAGGAAAAGTTCCAGAAGGAGCTGGATGAAATGAAGGTGCTTGCCGACAAGTACCGCGAGACCAAGAGCGATGCCGACAAGGCCGCCCTAAGGGCCAAGATGGAAGAAAGCATGAAGAAGAGGCTGGAGTTCCAGAAGCAGCGCATTGTAGACATGGAGAAGAGTGTCGTGGAAGCCAAGGAGAAACTTGCCGAGGCTGAAAAGGGATTGCAGGCAAAAATCGACGAGAAACTCAATGACATTCTTGCAGGAAAAACTCCCGGTGCAGACGCTGAAAAGACGAAGAAGGATGAGAAGGCGAAGTAGGTATGAAGAAGAACAGCCCTCACGGGCTTAACTACGAACAAAACAAGGATTTAATTAGTTTGTAGTTAATGCCGTAAGGCATGTTGCTTCTTATTGAAGCTTGGAATTTGAATTTTAAGGCTGCAGGAGTTCGAATCCAGTGGCGGGATCCTTGAGACGCCGGGCTGAGGAACCTTTAAGCTCCCAGACGACCAGTTCCATCACATGCCAGACTTTGACGCCACGCCGGACACATCCTGTAATCGTCGATTTCTTCCTTCCGGATGCAATATGCATGTGGAGGATTGGCTTGCCTCTTGCATCTGGAAATATTGTTCCTACACCGGATATCTCGTGGGCGTCTTCCAGCAGTGTTTCCATCGGAACTATTGGCTTTGACCGGCTTTTTGCAGGGCCGACTACCAGTTTGCTGTTCTTATCTGCGCCGCCGAGTACAATCAGCGCGGCTGATTTGATCTTCATGTTTTCCGCGAATGTTTCCACACACTCATGCAGTATCTCCCCGTCTTCAAGACGGATCACGAATATTCTTCCTGGTTTAGCCTGGCTGTATTTCATAATGACTCCATGGATGACTGGATTAATGGATTGTTGGAATGGTGCAACATATGCTGGTAATAAGGACAATTCAAATTGCTTCCTTGTACTTGCCGCGAAGGTAGTGCATCAGTTTTTATTTCTAAAGGTAGGGACGCCTCGCCGAGGCGTCCGCGGCGCTCTCGGCGAGAGCGCCCTACCTGAATTCATCGCATGCAATAGAAGCTGACGTGTTACCCGCGAATCGCGAAGTTCGGAAATCAGGCCCAAACCCCTGTTGCGTTTGCCTGAAGCAGGTATTAAATTATCCGTGATAAATTCATATTTTCACGAGGACATGTTGATTGATTAAGCTTATACAGAATCCGTCAGCCGGAAAACATTCCCTTTATTTCAGGGGGGATATCGCCGCTTTTGAACTGAAGATTGAAAATCCCGTCAAGGGCAAGGCTTTCATCCGCACTAACCTGGGCAATGCATTCATCCGCCGCAAGGAGATAGTCGAATCTGTTGAAACCAAGCGGCAGAGAAGCGGACAGGACTGGCATGACGTCCCCATGTCAAAGTCCGACGAGGATATCTACTCTGTCAAGATTGCTCTTCTTGAGGTAGGGCACTTTGAGGCCAAGCTGTTTTTCCTGCCTGAAAGTTCGGACGAACCCATATGGGCCGACGGGAACAACATACACATAAATGTCGAGCCGGCGGAGTACTGCTGCGCCAACAGCATATACTGCGCGTTTGTAAGACAGTTCGGGCAGAACAAAAACAAGAAGACCACCTCCGGCGACGAGATAAATTCCTTTGTCTTCCGTCTTGATACGGAAGGATATTCCGTCATTCCGCCATCCGGCACGTTCCGCAACCTCATAAAGGAGCTGGACGTGATAATCGACAGGATGAGGTGCAGGATAATCCATCTGCTCCCGATAAATCCGACGCCGACGGTCTTCGCGAGGATGGGCAGGTTTGGAAGCCCGTACGCATCATTGGACTTCACCTCGGTGGATCCTTCCCTGGCCGAATTCGACAAGAAGGCGACCCCTCTTGACCAGTTCCTCGAACTTGTCGATGCCATCCACAGGAAGAATGGAAAGCTGTTCGTGGATATTGCGATAAACCACACTGGCTGGGCCTCCAAGATCCATGAGGATCATCCTGAATGGCTTGTGAGGGAGCATGACGGCTCGATACACAGTCCGGGCGCCTGGGGGGTGGTATGGGGCGATCTCACTGAATTGAACCATAACAGGCTGGACCTGTGGAAATACATAGCGGAAATATTCATAACATGGTGCGCCAGGGGAGTCGACGGATTCAGATGCGATGCGGGCTACATGATCCCGGCCGACGCATGGGAGTTCATCATTGCACGGGTCAGGAATGAGTATCCGGACACCATTTTCCTCCTTGAAGGCCTCGGAGGCGATCCCGCCGTGACGAAACATCTCCTTGACAAGTCGAACATGAACTGGGCCTACTCCGAACTTTTCCAGAACTACAGCAGGCATCAGATCGAAGGTTATGTCCCATACGCCCATGAGATAAGCCTTTCCGACGGGCTGATGGTGCATTACGCTGAAACCCATGACAACCTCAGGCTCGCGGCGGTTTCCCCGGCCTATGCCCAGATGCGGACGGCCCTATGCGCGCTGACCTCGAGCAACGGGGCCTTCGGTTTTACAAACGGCGTTGAATGGTTTGCCACGGAGAAAGTCGATGTCCATGAGGCGAACGCCCTGAACTGGGGCGCCAGTGAGAACCAGATACCGCATATCCGCAGGCTGAATTCCATTCTTTTCTGCCATCCTGGTTTTCATAATTTCGCAAAAATCAAGTTCTTCGATTCAGGGAGTCCAAATGCCCTGGCATTCATAAGAAGCGACGAGAACAGGGAGCGGAATCTTTTCATCCTTGTAAATCTCGACTGTGAAAAGGTGTCTAATGTCATATGGAAGGTGGCGGACGTGCCTTTCGAAAGCAAATCTCTTCTCGACCTCGTCAGCGAGGAATATTTCATTCCGACTGAGATGGCAGGAGGCAGCCATTCCCTTCTTCTCGCCCCGGGGCAGGTGCTATGCCTCACTTCAAACATGGACGACCTCAAGCAGATAACCAATTTCGAGACAAAGGAGTTCCGGAAGCCCGGCAAGATTCTCCGCCAGACAGCGCAGGCCGTCGCGCTGGATGTCATCTGCTGGAAGAACCGTTCGAACATAATGCTGGAGCAGAGTCCCCTGGCGCTTTCGCTGCAGCTGCTGAAGGAACCGTATGAATTCATGTGCAACCTCTACAAGGATGACGGGGAGATACCTGTAGTGGTCTGGAACTGGCCTTCTGACATGAGGAGGATGGTCATGGTTCCCCCGGGACACCATATACTGATGAAATCCAAGGTAAGGTTCCATGCCAGGATCACCGATAAGAACAGGATAATAAGGCAGAGGTTCAGCCTGAAGGACGACAACGGCGTCTATTTCGCGCTCTTCACTCCGATGCCTCCGCCGAAACAGCACACGAAGCTGAATATCAGGCTCTCGGTATATGCTGAAAGGAAATCGCTCAGGGAGGAATCCCAATTCCTTCTCCTGGCTCCGGATGACACGAAGATAAAATCGCTATTCAGCAATGACGACATACGTTCCAACGACATGGTCTTCCTCGGGACAAACGGCCGTGGCGCAATGCTGAGGCCGTCTCTGAAATGGTCCGAGCTCAGGAGCCGTTATGATGCTTTCCTGGCGGCGAACCTCAGCCCTGATTTCCCGGAGGACAGGCATATAATGTGGAGGCGTTGCAGGGCCTGGGTGGATTTCCATGGGAGAAAAGAGGTTTTCGAGCTTGATACCATAGACAACTTCATGCTTCTCAACAGCGGAGGAAGCGGCACCTGGAACTTCCATATCCCTGTGGGAAATGGTCTGTTTGTCGATGTTGGCCTGACGCTTTCAATGTTCAAAAACGAGAATGCGGTCAAGATGGATGTTGTTAGGCATGTTGCGAAAAACGACACGGAATACCTTCCGGACGACATGCCTGTCAAGATAATCATACGGCCCGATATCGAGGACAGGAACTTCCATCAGGAGACGAAGGCGATGTACGGCGCGGAGCAGCAGTTCCCTAAATCTGTCGAGGCTGCAAGCCGATCCATGACTTTCTCGCCCGGCGGACAGAGAAGTCTTGTGATAACAGCATACAAGGGGAAGTTCCTGCGTGAGCCCGAGTGGCAGTATTCTGTATACAATGAAGGCGAGGCGTCCAGGGGGCTGGAGCCTTTCAGCGATCTTTTCAGCCCTGGATATTTTGAAATAATGCTTGCCGGCGGAGAGTCCGACCAGATCATAGGCCAGGTGCTGACGCCGTGGGAGAACAAGAAGATCGCCCTGAAACCGGGCGCTGCCAGTGAAGAGCCTGCTGAAACTGCCTTTGACAAGGTGCTCCTGTCGGCCATGGATCATTTCATAGTGAGGAGGGACAAGCTCAAGACGGTGATAGCAGGATATCCGTGGTTTCTCGACTGGGGCAGGGACACTCTGATCTGTGCGCGAGGGCTCATATCGGCCGGCAAGATCGACGAAGTGTCCGAAATACTTCTTCTCTTCGCGAAATTCGAGGAGAATGGAACTCTGCCCAACATGATACATGGTGCACATGCAGGCAACAGGGATACGAGCGATGCTCCGCTCTGGCTTTTTACAGCCTGCAGGGATTTCTGCGGCAGCACTGGCGGCAGGGCTTTTCTGGATACGTTCGTCGAGGGCAGGGGCAGGCTCATCGGGATTCTTGAAAACATAGCTGGGAAATATATCGAAGGCACCCCTAACGGGATCAAGGCGGACCCGGATTCAGGCCTGGTCTTCAGCCCTTCGCATTTCACCTGGATGGACACGAATTATCCCGCAGGTACTCCCCGGGAAGGATATCCCGTGGAGATACAGGCGCTCTGGTTTGCGGCCCTTTCATTCCTGGCCGAAAACAGTTCTGACAAAAGATGGCCCAGGCTGGCTGAGAAGGTCAAGAAGTCCTTCATGGAACTCTTCTATCTGGAAAATGAGAGATGGCTGGCCGACTGCCTGCACGCTGAACGCGGACAGCCTGCTTCAAAAGCTGAAAAAGGCGACGCGCTGAGGCCGAACCAGCTGTTCGCACTGACACTCGGGCTTGTCGACGACGCCCGTTTACGCAACAACATCCTTCTTGCTACATCCTCTTTGCTGGTACCCGGTGCAATCCGCTCGCTGGCGGACAGGCCGGTGACCCGGCAGCTTCCAATTCTTGGAATTAACGCGGGCCTCATAAATGATCCTGTGAATCCATACTGGGGGAGATATGAAGGCAATGAAGACTCCAGAAGAAAGCCTGCATATCACAATGGCACTGCATGGACCTGGACTTTTCCGTCCTACTGTGAAGCTTATTTCATGACATTCGGCAATTCCGGCAGGAAAACCGCCAAAGCCCTGCTCTCATCTTCAAAGCTCCTCCTTGAAAGCGGATGCGTCCACAACATACCGGAGATACTTGACGGTGATTCACCGCACTGGCAGCGCGGATGCGATGCGCAGGCATGGGGCGTAACCGAACTTTACAGGGTCTGGAAATTGCTGCGTTAACAGTATAGGTTATACATTAGGTCTACTATGAGCGCATTAAGCAATTATGGGAGCTTGACGCTAATCGGGGCAGTAATGCTCGGGGCGCTTTTTTTTGTCTACAAGGTCTTCCGCTCTGATTCAATGGATACGAGCGTGAAGATAGCTTCACTTTTCGGTCTTATCGCAGTCATATCCTTCTGCCTGCTGGGAGTCCTTTACAGGACCGATGTTGTCGGCAACTATTCGAACGACAGGTTGCTGCAGATTGAATCCAGATACAATTTCTGCAAGGGGTTTGTGCTTGGCAAATACCTGGCTGAAAAATATCCCGACCGCAAGGCGATGATAATCGTTCCGCCGGATTATGAGTTGAACTTCAGGCAGAAGGAGCTGGTTGACAGTATCGTCAAAGGATTTGGCGACAGCATCACGCTTGAAGCCATAGAGGAGATTGCTGTCGACCTTTCTCGTTACCAGAAGGGTAAGTCGCCGCACATTGAGGAAATAATGACTGCAGAGGATTTTGATTATGCCTTTAACAAGCACCGTGATTGTGAAGTTGTCGTCTCGATAATAGGCGTACCAAAGGATATTGAAAAGATGCGGGTCTGGGGTATGAAAGACTATGAAAGGCCCAAAATTGCGCTTCTGAACAGCAGCACGAAATATCTTGAATCCGCCATAAAAGGAAAATACGTGGTGGCGTCGGTACATTACATACCAGGATTCAAGGCCAAAACTACTATACTTCCCTCTTCGCCTGAGAAGGTTTTCGAGAATAGATACATCCTGGTGACCCCTGAAAACGTCGAGCAGATCAAGCGGCAATACGATAAATTATTCTTTAAGATGTAGAAAATCCTGTTTTCGGGCATGGAATATGCTAATTTACATTGTAGAGGGTTGATAATATAATAGGTTGAATTGATGTTCCGTAAATTCGAAGGAACTGCCGTAGGATGAGAAAGAATTTTACATTTGTCGAGCTGCTTGTCGTCATTGCAATTCTTGGCGTGCTCTTCTCCATTCTACTTCCTGCTTTTACCAGGGCCAGGCAGCATGCATATAAAATTGTCTGCATGAACGACATGAGGCAGATAGCGCTCGGCTTCAAATGCTATATGCACGACTATAACAATGAAATGCCCAATACCAAGAGATGGCTGGATGATTTTACCGACGCATATCCCTTCATCAGGAAGCTTGATGTGTTCGTGTGCCCCGCAACTGACACACCGTCCCTCACATCCCAGTCGCAGCTCTGCGGCGGTACCGATTACTATATAAACCAGAGTCCTACGGATATTGAAAAACATGATAACAACGGACACGGCAACAATGATTATGATTTTGACATAAGCAATCCCAGTCCGGTTACCCAGGCCATTGTAGACGCAAAGACAACTGATCGAATCCTCTTTGAAAAGCATTACAGGGCTCATTTCAACAAGTTCAACATTGTGTATATAACTGATATCCATTGCGATACCGGCCAGGGAGTGTCGGAATATTGGACGCTTGATGACAGGGGGAGGATTGAAAGGAGCCTGGATCCATATCCTGATTTGTCAACCACAGGCGGCGGCAAGAAAAAATAAATTTTTCATAAACACTGCTGGTGCGATTGCTATTGGCACCGGAGTGTATCATATTTTTATAATGAGGGAGGATGAGGATGTTTGACTTTAAAAGTATTTCAAGGGTAAATATTGTCAGCTGGCTGGCAACGATTTTCTTGATAAGCGGTTTCTTCACTGTTTTTTTCGTGTATGAGAAGATCTTCGATTTCAACAAGACATCCGACACCCTGCGCAAAAGCTTTGTGCATTATTGCAGGCAGTTGATAGCCAGTGAAGTCGACGGAGCCGTCAGATTCCTGGATTCCGAAACCAACGCGCTCTCCAAGGACAAGCTCTCTGACAATGGAACGAAAAAGGCAATTCTTCAGAAATTGAAGGATATTAAGTTCGGCAGGAATAAGACGGGCAATGTTTTCATCCTGGATTACAAGGGCAACGTGCTGATGCATCCAGAACAGGAACTTGTCGGAAAGAATTTTTCAAAGGATATCGGAGCGGGGGGTGATGACGTTCTTGCCTGGATCCTTAATGGAGCTGCTCTCAATGCTGGAAGATTCATAAGCTATGACAGCCCTGATCCGATGAACCCTGTTCCCTTGCAGACATGGGTGTATGGACAGGCCTATCCACAGTTCGGATGGATAATATGTTCAAAGATCCGCGAGGATGATGTCAGAAATGCTTTCGGAGAGAATACCGGAAGGCTGAAGATAGATCTGACGCTCGAAATACTATTCATACTCATGCTGGCGCTGCTTGTCACTGGCACGGCAGTATTCATTTCAGTAGCAGTGTCTTCCGTCATGAAAAAGGAGATTGGCTTCCTCGTCAATTATTTCAAGGAGTGTTTTAAGAAGGACATAGTGCTCGCGGATAAGGATTTCAAATATGATGAGTTCAGGTTCATAGGCTTCTCCGCAGCTGCCATGGTTGCACAGATCAAAGAGCTGATAAAAAGGGTCAAGGAGCTCGCAATAAAGGCCGAGATGAGCAGCCAGATCAAGTCCGCCTACCTCAACAGCATGAGCCACCAGTTCAGGAATCCCGCAAACGGAGTTGTCGGCATGACCCAGCTCCTCCTGGACACGAAGCTGACGGACGAGCAGAGGAATTATGTGAAGGCGATCGAGATATCGGGCAATTCCCTTGTTGAACTCATCGGCGACATTGATGATTTCGCGAACATTGAATCCGGAGGAGTCGCAATAGAGAAGGTTCCGTTTGATCTCCGCGGGACGTCTGAAGAGGTCGTACTGATGGTGAACAAGCAGGCGTCTGATAAAAACCTCAGGATAGAGCTGGAAATATCCAATGATGTTCCGAAGTACCTGGTCGGAGATCCCGAGAGGATCAAGCAGATACTGACCGTCCTGGTGAAGAACGCAATCGTGTTCACCGAGAAGGGCGGAGTGAAGATAAGCGTTTTGTCAACGCCCCCGGATGCCAGGCCCGCCCAGCTGGTCTTCAAGGTTTCAGACACTGGCCTGGGAATTTCCGCCGTGAAGCTTCCTGAAATATTTGATTTCACAAATGAGGAGTATTCCAAGTCCAAGAAGTTTGCATCTGTCAGCCTCGGGCTTTCGGTATGCAGGCATCTTACCGAAGCGATGTCCGGAAAAATATCAGTTGAGAGCGAAAAGGACAAGGGAACCGTCTTCACAATCTGCCTGCCAATGGAAATTGCCGAGTCGGGAAAGGCCATGGAGGAAATCAAGAAAAAGGCCGAGTCGTCTGATACAAGAGGACTTGCCGGACTCAAGGTGCTCGTGGCAGAGGATGACCCTGTCAACAGGAATGTCGCCCTCAAGCTGATGTCCAAGCTGGGCGTCTCCGTAGATACTGCGGTAAACGGAGAAGAAGCTTTCAAGAAGTTCTCCACTGGTGCGTACAGCGTGATCTTCATGGACTGTGAAATGCCCGTCATGGACGGTTTTGCCGCAACGAGGAACATGCGCAGCAAGGAGGCAGAGGAGAAGAAGGCGCGTACTCCCATAATTGCAATGACGGCCTATGCGATGCGCGGCGACAAGGAGATGTGCTTCGAAGCCGGAATGGACGACCATATAGCAAAGCCTGTCACAAGGGAGTTGCTTGTGAAACTGCTCAACAAGTATGTCAAGAACTGATTCCCATTCCCGTATGCGGTATGACAGGGGGCCAGAATGATAAGATTCGGCCTATGCTGTCTTTTCGTCAATGAACCCGTCAAATTCAGGACGACAACAGCTGCGTCCCTGAAGGCTTTGCCTGTCCGGAAGAGGCTTGAGAAACTCAGCTCAATCTGCCTCGCGAATGCTGTAAATGTCAAAGCTTCTCTTCTTGTGCTTGAAAGGCTGAAGATAAAATCATTCAGGATGTCGTCCGGACTGTTCCCGGTTTTTACTCATCCTGACGTCGGATATGCGATAAACGAGCTTCCTGATGCGGTCAGGATCCGGGATGTTCTCCGTGATGCCGGACGTTTCGCCTCGAAGAATGACATCAGGCTCAGCTTCCACCCGGATCAGTTTGTCGTTCTTTCGTCACCAAGGGAGGAAGTCGTTGCGAATTCCGCAAGGGAGCTTTGCTACCATGGGGTGCTTGCGGAGCTGACGGGTGCGGAACTGATAAACATCCATCTCGGTGGAAGATACGGCTGTAAGAAGGATGCAATTGAAAGGTTCAGGAACAATTTCGGGAAGCTGCCGGAAAGCGTGAGAAAAAAACTGTCCCTTGAGAATGATGACGTCTCGTACACTCCTTCAGACCTGCATGGATTGTGCCTGGAGCTTTCGCTGCCGATGGTCTATGACGTACATCACCACAGGTGCAATCCCGACGGGCTTTCCATCAAGGAGGCGACAGAACTGTGCCTGGGTACATGGAAACGTTTGGACAGGGAGCCGTATTTCCATATTTCATCACCGAAAGAAGGATGGTCCGGCAGAAATAAAAAATCCCATGCAGACTACATAGATCCTGAAGATTTCCCCGGATACTGGCGGAAATTAAAAGGAAATTTCACGCTGGACGTCGAAGCGAAAGCCAAGGAACTGGCTGTTGAAAAGCTGATGGCGCATCTTGGCAAAGGGTGAACTGCAAAAGTAGGGACGGGCTTTAGCCCTGACTACTATACGCATATTCCAGTACTGTCCACGTCATGTTCTCCGGTTCTTCTGTCTTTGCATCTTTACGTCAGGCGCTTCGGCCTGACTTTGGACTGCGGTGATTATTCACCGCTTTGTTTTTACAGCTATTCGTCATGCCGTAGCATCATAACAAAAGCGAAAGCTGTTATCTTCTCCACGGTTCCAGTGGAATCCAAAGCGCAGAATGATCTGCGCACTTCAAAGATTCGTCCTCCGTCTGGAGGACTCATCATAAAGAATTCTAAACAGAGCAAAAAAATGCGTATAGTAGACAGGCTTTTAGGCTGTACCATTCTTAGAGATGAAAATGGTACACCCTGAAGGGCGTACCTACTTCAATCCGCTGCAATTACTCCAGCAGCGCTGCGTCTTCACCGCCCGCATTCGAACTTCCCTCCTTCTCGTCCTCCGCCGGTTCGTCATAAATGTTCAAAGTGATCTTCTTGAACGCGTTCAGCAGGAAATCGGCATTGCCGAAGTTTTCGCTTTTACCGCTGATCTTTCCATCGGATATCTTCTGCACCTCGACGGTGATTGATTCGTCGGACGCGAAGAATGCCTTTATGTCATCGGTGTTTCTTTTTGCGACCTGGGCGCCTTCCCTTGAGAACCGTATGCTTCTCGCCCTTTCAATCGGGACGTTCAGAGAGGCAAATTCGGTCTCAAACGTGATCTGCCCGTTTTCAATCGTCTTCAGCTTGCCGGTTACCTTGTCCTCGTTGCTGAAGACAATGTTGTCCTTGACGTTCTCCTCCGTGTCAGCCGCGGCGTTCGGAATCCTTCCATCCCACCTGGATATGAGGATGTTCCTGATTTTCAGCGATCCATAACCTCCCGAATTGTAGAATGATATCATTCCGCCCTTTCCACAGAACTCGCCCCGGTTGTCTGTGATCTGCTGGACTATCCCCCCGTTGACCATGATCGTGAATGTCTTCTGTTTCTTGTTGACGAGAAGCGTGAAGTGCGCAACGTTCTTTTCCATCATCCTCCGGCATTCACCCTGTCCGAGCGAGTCGCTTCCTTCGTTCCGGGAATATCTCTGCAGGTATATGTAGTTGGAAGATATGTTCAGGATATATGAATTCCCCTGGTGCCTGGCAATCTGGTCGCTGTAGAGGAAGATGTTAACGTTTGAGTTCTGGGCGAAGAGCAGATCAAATTCGATCTTGGCCATTTCAGGGAGCTTCATGTCCCTTCCGGCGGTGCAGTTCCCGGGTATGCTCAGTGTCTTGTTGCTGACTTCTATCTTCTTGTTGTCTCCTCCGCCCCGCTGGTTGTCGACCGTCCATTCCTTTATGTCAGTCGGCCCCTCGTAGATTGCCGAACTTGTAGTGGCCGGCAGGATCTCCTTCAGCATTTTCCTGGATATCCTTATGTCTCCGGCATACCAGGTCTTGACTACTAGATAGTCCTTGTCGAGTTTCACTATTCCTCCCTTGAAGACATCGCCGTTTGTAAGCCTGACGGTCGAAGTCCCCGCAGGGACCGGGAGCTGTTTCCCTGAGAACGTTATCTCCTTGAGATTGGCGACTTTGAATTCGATCGGCTTGTCGGTGTCGGGGTGGGTCCAGGTGAGAGCCTTGCCGGGGATGAATGAAACAAGCTTGCCGCTTAAGAAATCACGTCCGGAAAAACGGAGGGTGTCATATTTGCCGCCGTCGACGGAAATCCCTACGCCGGAAGTTTCAGCGGCGGCTGGCTTCTTATCGCCGCCCTGGTTTGGCTGTGGTGCCGGCAAGGCGAGTTCGGCATGCAGTTCCGGAAGGATGGCGGATGCCATCAATGCGGCTAGAGCCAGTTTCCTGATTGATGATTTATTCATGTTCGAATATCCTTTCATTATTTTAATTTCCTTTGTTTCAGTCTTCGTCGTATATGTTGAATGATATCTTGGAGAAAGCGTCCATGTCGAGAGTCACCTCTCCGAAGTTCTCGCTCCTTCCTTTTATCTTCCCGCCTGAAATATCCGAGATGTTGACCGTAATGCAGTCGTCTCCGTCGAAGTAAGCCTTGACATCATTGATCTCCCTCCTGGCCTGCCGTCTTTTCTCGCCGGATGTGAGAATTGACGAGATCCTCTCGAGCGGAACGGCCAGCTGTGCGAATTCAGTGTCGAACTGTATAGAGCCGTTGTTTATCGACCTGAGCCTTCCGGTGGTCTTGTCCTTGTTTGAAAACAGGATAGTGTCCTTGTCAAGCTGTTCATCAGAGGAGCCCGTCGAGGGGAGCTTGCCATCCCAGGCTCCAATTTTGATATTGCTTATTTGTATCGGTGCGTTTTCAGAGTTGTCGACCATCACAAAGCATAATCCGCCGCCTTTTGGAAAATCACTGTCCTGGTCAATGTACTTCAGTGCCGGCGAGTTGTTGAGGAATACATTTATAGTCCCGGCCTTCCTGCTGGCATAGATATCCACCTTGATCTTGGGCGACGAGGCCAGCAGGTTCCTTATCCTGGCCTCGGCTGAATCGCCTCCGGACTGCCATTCACCGTTCCTGCACCTGCCTGCGCTTATGGAATGCCTGGAGATGGAGACGCCATATGCCTTCATCCTGTAGATCTCGGAATCAAGCGAGTTGCCATCCTTGTTTGTGATCGGCGCGTCTGTGAAGAATATGACGCCGGAGCCGTCATTGTTAAGGGTGGTTGTATATTCCATCTTGACCATTTCCGGAATCTTGATATCCTTCTTGTCGGCATATGCCTCGTAGCCGGACATGGCAAGGCATCCATCCTTGAACTCAACCTTGCCTGGCATGTCTGATTCCATCGCGTTTTCCGGATCCATTTTCTGCACATGCCATTCATTAAGGCTGTTGGGACCCTTGAATACGGGCTGCGAGGAACCTGTATTTATTATTTCCTTCAGCATCCGCCTGTCAATTTTCAGATCGCCGGCAAACCATGTCTTCAACATGACATATGCAGTATCCATGGAAATTATGGAGCCGCTCAGCACGTCACCATTTGTCAGGACGAGGGCAAACGGAGGACTGTCCTTGGAAATTTTCGGGTCAATGCCCGACGAGTCGATCTGCCGGAGGTTTTTCAGCAGGAAGCTGAACGGTGTCTTTGAATCCGGATGTTGCCAGAGGACTTTTCCGTCAACGGGAGACACTGAGAGCAGGCCGCCATGAAGCATGTCGTTGTTCTTCAGAATGATGACGGAAGATTTGTCCGCAGGCTTCGCCTCATCCCCGCAGATTGCGGAAAATCCTGAAACAAACAGGAACAAGAACAAAATCCCTTTGATGCGCTCCTGCATCTTTTCACCTTTCATATATGGGGAGATATCTGAAGTTGAGGGCCATCGAGAGGAGGGCGGCCGCCGTAGTAAAGGCTGGTCCCTGCTGCCCGCCCCATGCGCCGTTGTCAGACTGTGTCGCCTTGAGTGTCTTTATGTTAACCTCGTTCCATTGCTCCCACACTTCAGTGCCGGTATGGAAAAAAGCCTGTGATGCATAATATAGTCCGTAATGGTAGTAATGCCCTCCGGATTCATTTGCATTTCTCGTCTGGAGGTATCCGAGCGCCCCCTTGAAACTGTTTGAGTCTTTTTTCTTTGCCAGCGCGAAAACCAGCGCCCCTATTGCCGTCCTCGGATAATTGGAGGAGTCCTTCTGCGTATATCCGTATCCACCGTCGCCGCATGCGCAGGACTCATAGAATTTCAGGGCTCTCTGGATTGCTTCGTCCGGAACGGGAATGCCGGCGTTGGCCGCTGCGAAAAGCGCAACGCAGTTCGCGCCGCTCACTGTTGTATCGGCATCATTGCTCTCAGGCCCGTACCTCCAGGCGCCGCGCGGATTCCTCTTCTGGGCGCTCAATATCAGGTCAACAGCCTTCTTGAGGGCCGGACCTATCTTGTCGTCATTCACAACGCCGTATGCTTCCGCAAGTGCGAGAGTCGCAAATCCATGGCTGTACATCGAGTTCCCTATATAACCGTTCTTTTGGTTGGTCGACTTGAGAATCCTGGCGACCCCACGCTTTATATTGGCGCTGTACGGACCATTGTTCGGATCGTCGCCATGTGCAAGCATTGCAACTATGCAAAGCCCGATGACCGCCGGATCGTTTCCGTATTGTCCTTGGAAATCCCCGTCCTGGTTCTGTGTCTTCTGGAGGTAGGAAAGCCCCTTGGCATACATGCTCTCAAGCTCTGGAGGTATTGCCTCGGGATTCCCTATGAAAAGCTTCTGTCCGTAGACGCACGGAAGAAATAATAAGCCGATGAATGATGTCATCAAGATAAATCTCATTTTGTTTTTCATCGTGTGACTGCCTATCTGTTGTTGTTCCTGTCGACACTGTTCACGCGGCGGAAGTAGGATTCGATCGCGTCCTTGTATTCCTCGGGCAGGGCCTTTGCATTCTTGCCTGCCGTCCTGTCGGATTTCTTTTCCGACATTTGACCCTTGAAGTCAGGGCCTCCTGTTTTCGTGTTGGCGGCATTGCTGCTGATCGAACCCTTGAATCCGCCCGGCTTTGTACCCTGTCCCTGCATCATCATCTGCATGAGGGACATCATCCCGGCACCGCCCTCTCCAGACATCTCCGAAGCTTCCTGGAATGACGATGTGAGCAGTTCTATGACTTCCGTCTCCGCCGCTATGGTCTCCTGGTCGGTCTGTGGTTTGAACAGGAACGCCCCGGCATCCGTCATCGCCTTCTGGGCAGCCGCCATCATGGCTGCAAGTTTCTGGAATTCCGCTGCCTTTTCCTTCAGGTCGCCAAGTTCCTTGCGCATTCCCATCTGCTTTTCCGAAAGACCGGTGGCCTTCTCACCGTAGTCGGGCAGGACTGCCTTGTTCTCATCAAGAGTCCTTGTCTGTTCGCGAAGCTCCTGTTCCTGCTGTATCAGCCTGAGCAGACCTACCATGATTTCAGGATCGATCGGTTTCATTTCGCCTTCACCTTCGCCGGAAGACGATTTTTCATTGCCTTTCTGTCCAAGATCCTTGGCCCATTTTTCGAGTTTCTTCGCTATCTCCTGCGTGTTGGATATGCCTTTCGCCGTCTGGTTCCTGGCTATTGTGCCTACAGTCTCCTCAAGTTTGTTCTGGATCTTTTCTTTTTCCATTTCTTCCGATACGTCCTGGTACTTCTTTATCCGTGTCCGGGAGAAGAACCCGAGTATGTTGTCCTGTATATTCTTCACGGCCTTCTTTATCCGTTCCTGCTTAATCTTCTGTTCAGTGATATCGTTCTTGATTTTCTCAGGAAGCAAGTTCTGTTCCATACCGACCGAGGTCTTCATTATATCTCCAAGCTTTGAGGCGATGTTCCTCTCGTTCTCGGCCTCCTTGTTGAGCCTGGTCACGAAATTCTCCATTGTGAGGTTGTTCAGCGAATCATCCATCTTCTTCATGAGCTCCTTCAGCTTCTCAAGCAGCTCCTGCTGTTCCTTCACAGCCTTCTCCATCTCTTCCCTGCGTTTGTCCTCGTTCAATGCATTGTCCAGCTTCTTTTCCACATTCTTCATATCCTTCTGGGATAATTCCTTTGCGGTCGAGAGCATCTTGGACCATTCCTTTATGGATTTTGCGGGGAACTCCTTGTTGCGGAGCGCCTCCTCGAGGAGCTTCATTCCCTTCTCGGAAAGTTTTTCGAGGTCTTCCGAATTTGCCTTCTCCCCTTCTTTCTGTTCTGAAATCTTCTCGCCGGTCTCATCCTTCTTCATTTCATTTTCAGGCAGCTTGCTGATGTTCTTGTTCTTCTCGAGGTTTTCCTCTTCGCGCCAGATGAGGTCTTCGAATTTTCCCATTATGGAATCCAGCTCCTCCTCCAGCAGCTTCGCATGCTCCTGAAGGCTGAGGACATAAATCTTGTACTGACGCGAAAGCACTTCCTTCCTGTCAGGGAAATAATCCGTCGCGGTCGAGCAGATGGTGACAAGCGACTGTTCCGGTATCCTCATGAGACGCGGACAGAACATGAATTCAGCGTCGACCTTCGTTTTTTCCGGACCACCTTTCGCGAGCTTCATCGTTCCGGTCGCATATATCTTCATTTCGTTCCTGGGGTCGGCGGAAGAATACGACGCGCCGATTTCAGATACTCCATAGTCGTCCTCGGCGGAGGCCTGGATTATCAGAGTCTCATCGGCAAGCATGGCGGAATAGAGCGGGAGCTTCGGACATTCCGTAAATGGCTCCTGATCCTTTTCCGGCAGGACTGAGTACTCGAAATCATGGAGCGGTTTAAGATCATTCGTGTCTTTCCAGATAATATGGTTCTTTTCCGAAAAGGCGACATTGAAGACATCGGTGGAGAAGGTGGCGCCTTTGACTTTCAGACTTGCAGTCTTTCCGGAGGAATCAGCAAGCTCTGCGGATTTCAGTTCCCTGTCGGCCTTTCCTTCAAAGCTGTATCTGCTGCCCTCGAGAACGTTGAATGTCTTTCCAGAGACCTTGGTCTTCAAAGGAGCCCTCCCTGTATATTCCGGAAGCTTCACATCAGCCTCGAGACTTAACAGCACTGGACGGTGGACAGGATTGATTCTCACGTTCCTGCTGAAATCGCCGGACCACACTTTCAAATTGACAGGTTTTGTCTGTCCTGAGATTTTAAGCACCGTAACGTCCTGCCCCAGTGCGGCAAGCCTCGCAGGCTCCTGTCCGCATCTGTATTTGATGGACAGCGGTTTTATCGATGATGCCTTGTCGAGGGAGCATCTGATCTCGAATTCTTCGCCATGCGGAACCGTCATCTGTTTCGGGATGCCGTTGATCTTGACGAATGTGAACCTTTCAACTGACGAAAAAGGATTGAGCCATCTCGAAAGAGCATTGCTGAATGCGGGTTTTGTGAAGATGACGATGCAGGTTATGAGCACGGCCATAGCAAGCGACCACGCCATGAACCGCCTGAGTGCGCGCCTGTTTATCGCCTCACAGAAATCCATCGACCTGGATCTTTCTGCGATGTTCGCAATCGCCGCCGAGCACAGTTCCTTTGAAACATTCTCGGAAAGCTCATTATTCTCCGAGAGTTCAACTACGCCAAGCAGACTGTCCCCAAGTCTCTTATGGTGTTTTTGGACGAGTATGGAAAGCGTCTTGAAGTCACGGCGTTTCATGAACACATGGTAGATGGTGTAGAAGACAAGATATATGACAGGAACAATACCGCAGAGGAACAGAATGAACCGGAGTATTACGGGCGTGTCCCAGGCCCTGTCGGATATGTACAGGAACGTGAAAGCCGCCGCCATGATGCAGAAAGCAATGGCGACCGCAGTCGCGCTTTCGATCGCGCGCAGCTTCCTCTGAAATCCCCTCAGCTGGGAACTCAGCGATTCCGGCAATGTTAAGTTTTCCATGATTATACCTGCAACTTCATCCGGTCTTGGCTTTTTTGTAATTCACTCCCGGCAGATTTCGAAAATGATCGTCTTGCGTCCACAGGATTGCCCCGTGTGCACGTGCAGTCGCGTAGATCAGACTGTCCGCCATGGGCAGCTTGTGTTTAAGACTGATCAGCGCCGCGCTGAGCGCCACGTCTTCGGTAATGTCCGCAATGAGTCCTTGCTTCATCTGTGCCACGGCTTGAAGGGCACGCGCCTCATCGGCTACGGCATTGACTTTCTTGAACACCTCGTATAGGCAGATTACCGGAACAAGCAATGCATCCGTTTCCTCGATGGGGCTTGAAAAATAACCGGAATTGGCTTCATCAAAGAAATATTCGAGCCACCCCGATGTGTCAACAAGGTTCATATGCGATCCTCCTTTTCGCGGACGAATTTCGAGTCCAGTCCACGCAGGAACCCCAGCACTTTACGCATTGGACGGATCCGGACAAGTTCAATCCTGTCGTCAAAACTCAATATCTGGAGTTTCTCTCCTGGCATGATATGGGCGCGTTCCCTCACCGCCTTTGGAATGACGACCTGGAATTTCGGGGAAACAGTTACAGCATTCATATCGATCTCCTTTTTGTCATACGATAATCCTATCGATTCGACTTTTCAAATCCGGGATCAATTCTGTTTTATCTTCCTTTGTTTCTGGACTGGTGGGAGATAGTTCTCGCCTGTGATAACACTCTTGCCGGTTTTAGATTCCAATTCAAGCCTGGCATTTTTAGCAATTTTACCACCTCTTTTTCCGGCTTCGGCATTCTCGGGCATACCCGTGGCATCGACACTCTCAGCTATCTGTCGTGTTGAAAGTTCTGCAAGTGCCGTGAAAATCAACTCCGCTTCGGTCATGTGATCGCGCAGATTCTGAGCTTTAAGTTTCTTGATATCCTTATGCTTTTTGACAGAAACACCGCTCCATTCCTGATGGATGATGTTGGTGAGAACAGCATATTCGTCTTCTTTAGTTATTTCGTGGTCTTTCCAGTAGTCAGTGAGTTTATTACGGGTTTCCTGCCCCATCATCCGCTGCTGGATCCACTTTTCGCTTCTACCGTGCTGCTGCCAGTATTCACGGGCACGGTCGAGTGAACGTGCTGGGTCGCTCATGTCCTGTAATCGTTCGTATCCTACCTTTGCCAGCCATCGCTTGAATGGTTCGGCTTTCGGTGAGGGGATAGACTGGATAATCCTTAAAAGCCCTTCTGCATTGGCAGTATCGGTTTCCCGCATTTTTCCGTCAGATGCTTTCATTTTCAACTGTCGACAAATTGTCGACAGTTCAAGGCCATCCTCGTTTTTAACCCGCATTTTCATTCTAAACCAGTAATCACGGGGGTTGATGCTGTCTGTTAAAGCCGCGACAACATCAATAACCGAAAAATACCATGTCTCTGTATTTTCATCATAATGACGACGGATTTTATGGTTTTCAAAAACTGCTAATGCGGTTTCATTCATTGTGTTTTATCTCCTTTCCCTTGGTCTTTAGAATTTCAATAGGTGACAATTTGTCACCGACTCGCTTCCCGTGCTCCCAATACATAACATGTAAATTGCTTTATCAAATTATCTCTAGTCAATAGCGGGGATGTGACCCCGGCTTCCCCAAGTTAAGCACTTCGGCCATCATGAATACACAAGCTGAAGCTTGGACTCCAACCTCAGCATACCGACAAATGTTGGAGTTCACAACTTTAGTTGTGTCTAATTCTAAACTAGCTCCATATTATTATAAAATTCTTTATTGTATTCAGTTACAAGTTTCTATTCATCAAATCAACCCCGTCAGCTTCCTTCCTGTCCAATATGACGAAATAAGCACCAGTATTATTAGGCCCCACCACCATTGGCACCATAACAAGTAGCGTTTTTCGATGTCGACATATTTGGGCAGCGCCATGATTTTCGTGATCAGCTTGCCGATTTCGTCTGGCGTGATGAGTTCCCCGTCGGTTATCTGCGAGACTTCCTTCAGGATGTTCCAGTTTGCCGGCTCACCTGTCTTCTCGCGGCTTTCACGGGTGACGGTTATGTCAGTCTTCATGGAAATCGACTGTTTCTCGCATTCGGTGTTCAACGTGTAGGAGCCGCTTTTTTCAGGCACGAATTCACCTTTGTATGATCCCCATCCGCCTTTGTCGGGGAACATCTTCAGGCGCTGCACGGATTTCCCGGCCTTGTCCTTGACGTTGACGATTATCTCCGCGTCTTCGATCGGCATGCCAGTCCTGTCGTGAAGAGTCGCGTTTAGGAATACGGTCTGCGACGCCTTCGGATTTTCCGGTGTGTAGAAAAGCCTTATGCCTTCGTCATGCGCAAGATGACGCTTGTGGGCCATCCACCTGACAACCTGTCCCCAGAACCTGTAGTGATATTTGTCTTCGACACCTTTTCTCCAGCGCCAGGCGCTGTCGGTTCCCATGAACAGCACATTGCCGCTGCCATATTCCTTTATGACAAGAAGCGGCATCCTCCCACCGCCTGATTTCAAGCCCGAGTGAACTGCCAGTATGTTCGAACCTGCTTTCGCCGAAAGGACTGCCGTGTTCCAGTAGAAACCCGGAAGCTCGCGCCAGAGGTACGAGTTCTGTGACGGGTTGTCAGCCAGCATCGTCAGGAAATGATCCTTGCCGGTCGATGTGAGGACGAGCTTTGATTCAACTGGCGATGCTAATCCGGCAGGTTTGCTCCTGTCGAGTTCTACTGGCAGCAAATCGCCAAGCGGGCTGTCGACCAAGGACATTTCCTTTCCCTTGATACCCGGCAGGAATACGAGTCCGCTGCCCTGGAGTTTCACAAGCCCCATTATATTCTCAGCATTCTCCTTGCTTAGCTGCCCTTCAGCTATGCCGACATCACCGAGGAAGATCACGTCGTATTTCGACAGTTCGTTCTTTGCCGGGAACTTGTCGATATAGTTCTTGCCACCGCCCATTCCAATGTCGGGAAGGAAGAGGAGTGTGCTCAGTTCCATCCCGGGATCTCTGCTTATTGCATTCCTCAGATAGCGGTATTCCCATCTCGGGAGGCTTTCAACGATCAGCACCTTGAGGCTTTCCTTGCGGGCGGCGATCTCAAATGATTTTGAATTGTTGGTCTTGTTTATCTCCTCCTTCTCTTCAGGCACTTCAATGGTCAGGTTGAACTTGCCTTCCTTCAGAGGCTGCCAGATTATCGAGTCGCTGTACGTTGATTCGGCCGGCAGGGTTATCTCCTTCTCCGACTCCATGCCAATGCCGGAACTCAGTTTCACCTTGGTCTTCACATCATGGGACATATGGTTTTCAACCTGGAACGGGATTGATATCTTTTCGTTCATGAGACAGTATGAAGGAGCCTTGATATTCTTCATCTCGATATCGGGCAGATATGTCTTTCCGCCGAATACCACTGAATATATTAGAGCCTGGCGCGAATGCAGCTTTACCGCCGCGCCGACAGGAGATGCGCCTTTGTTCCAGCTGCCATCGGTCATCAGAATGACTGCCCGCAGATTCTTCGCGGACGACATGGATTTGTTCAACGCCTCGTCAATGTCAGTTCCTTCTATTACATCAGCGCCTTCCGAAGGCTTGGAAGGATCAGGGACCGGGCTGAACCCCTGTACTGAGACTTTGAATTTCTTCTCAAGAGGCGCCTGGAATTTCGAGTCGAGGAGCTTCTGAAGGCATGTCTTCCGGGATTCTGGTTCCGATATGTTTTCCTTGACAATATCAACTGTCTCCATGCTTGCGGACTGGTCATGTAGTATTGCAATCTCGGGTTCGGTCTTTTGGCGTATCTTCGTTACTATCTCCGGGCGCAGCAGCGTGAAGAATATGAGGATGATGATTACGAACCTCAGAACTTCAAGAAGAAGGATGGGCAGCCTGCGGTTCATAGCCTTCCACTGCCGGTGGCTGAAATAAGCCGATGCCATCAGCGCCAGGACGCCGATGATTATCACCGTAAGGCTGTATGAAAGACTCAAGTGCATGTTTTATTTGTTTCCAATAAGTCTTTATCCCGAAGGGATAGAGGAATGAAGCCTGTGGTTTCAACCACAGGTAAATCATAGATAATCCATCCGTCTTGAAGAGACGGAGGTATTCCCGGATCCGATTTGTCCTTTTTCTTACTCAGTCCCTTCAGGACGGAATCACCTCGATTATAATACCTATGGTTGAAACCATAGGCTTCATCACTGGACGCTTTCAGCGTCAAATTTGGTTCGATACTAGGATTTCGATATTTCATATGACCGCCTTCTTGTTTTTGGATCTTGGCAGGGGCGGCATGCATAGGAACGCTTCTGCGACAAGGAACAGGAGCATCAGTATCAGGAACGCCTTCCATATCTCCGTTGAAATACTGGAGTCGTTTCCACTCTTTTCGTGGAGCGTTGAAAATGAAATTCCCTTGAGGATGTCGTCGAGTTCAGCTGTCCCTATGTATTCCTGGACGTCCTCGGAGGAGGGCCTGTTGAACACAAGAATCCTGTCTCCGCACTTGTAGACTCCTGAATTTATCCTGGGGTTCTTCTGCTCAGTCGCGTCAAGATCCCTTATTTCCATGTTCCCCGTCTCCAGTCCGGAATTTCCACAGTCGGAGAATACTGTCTTTGAAAGCCGGGCTCCGCCATCGCTGAGCATCCTCTGGAGCATTGGCACAAGCACCTGTCCATCGCCAAGATTCGACCAGTCGGAAGCAGGGAGCGTGGTGCAGAAATAAGCTGCTCCTCCCATGATCTTCATCCTTGCAAGCAGTATTTTGCCGTCGCCAAAGGTTGCAATCGGATTAAGTCCCGATCCGGAGAGCTGTCTTGTCTTTGAAATCCTCAGCTCTGAAAGAGGCAGGTTCTCCCCTGATGCAGTGTCCTCAAACGGGCCTGAGCGTTTTTCCCAGTCCTTCACCGACAGCTGGCCGCCTTCCTTGCGGACTTCGCATTTTTCCCAGGTGATGGAGGAGAACAGTTTTGCCGGATCGTCGTTTTCCGGCGGGAAGAAGATCACGGCTCCTCCTTCCGCAATGAACTGCCTGAGGATCTTCTGTGTTTCCTCTGAAGGGAACGAGGCCATCCAGATTATCAGAGATGTGTCCTTGAAGTCAATCAAATCCGCAGACACTGGCTGCTGGTATTTTACGTTGGACTGTTTTTTCTCATCAGGGCACGAGGCTATGGAAAGTATCTCGGAAGAAATATTTTTGTCCTGGATGACGATGACGGTTTTCCTCTCGTTCTGGACTGGAAAGGAGAAATAAGCCCTGTTGTCGCACGGATTGCAGTCGGCGGGGATTTCTATGTAGCCGCTGTTGTCAGAGGAGTTTGCTCCGCTGGATATTTTCTGTCTCAGCTTGTTTGACGCCGCGCCAAGCTTGATGTTGATCTGCTTTTTGTTCTCGCCTTTTACAATTGTCACCGGAATTACTGCTTCACTGGAGCCGGTCCTGTTGATTTCAAATATCATTTCAGCGGACTGCGGGTCGTTCAGTCTCGGGGGATTTATTTTTACAAGCCTCACGGACAAGTTCTCGTCGGACTTAGAATCCAGGGCGAGTATTCTCAGCTTCACCGGCTGGGACATTGATTTGATCTTCGATTCGACTTCACGCCACTTGGAGTTTTCAGGCTGCCAGTCGCCAAGCTGCATGTCGGAGGCGATCCATATCTCCGTGACGCCGGTCTTGTTTGCAATGATATGATTGACGGCATCATCTACAAGGGCGGGGATGTCGGCGGCGGACTGAGTCTGGGCGGTGTCTGCAAGATTCGCCAGCATGTCGGGCGATGCGATGTCGCTGGGCCTGCGGTTGACATTCTCTATGAGGACGAAGCGGGTCCCCGTGAATCCCTTGGCGGCATCTACCAGGATTTTCCTGGCTTGCTTGAGACGTGATATCCTGTTGGAGTATTCTGAGCCCATGCTTGCGGAACGGTCGAGTATGATGATGACGGTCTCAGGCGGTCCGGAAAAAGTCCATCCGAGCCAGCCTCCGGCGAGAGGCCTTGCAAGTGCGAATATCAGGACAAGTACGGCAAGCACGCGGAACATGAGGATCAGGAACTGGCGCAGCCTCGCCATGCTGGTGGAACTGCGGTTCGCCTTGATGAGGAACATGATAGCCGCCCAGTGGACGGAACGGTACCTTATCCGGTTCATCAGGTGTATGATGATGGGGATGAGGCAGAGAGGCAGGCCCCATAAAAGCAAAGGTTGTAAAAACGTCATAGACAGTTCCCGGAAATCTTTAAGTTTTTTTAAACCTACCATGCCAATGCTAAAAATCATGCTTTTTTATGCAGAAATGTTGTGAAGAATTTCTACAATCGAGCGATTGTAGAAATTATCTTAAACGCATTGCATTTAGAAGGTCATGACAAAATAATACCATTGATTGAAATCCCTTCTTGATTTCCTCATGTCTGAAAGTATTTTCAGGCTCCTTTTATAAAGGGGGAAACCTTTAAATTAGGGAATCTAATGATGAGAAAACTCTTATTCGCCTTCGTGTTAGTCCTGGCATCTGCATGTGTCAATGCACAGGATGCTGAAAAACCAAAACAGGACTCCAAACCCGTACTTCCACTTGAAAAGCAGCTTGTCGAGACGAACAATCAGATTGTCCTCAAGACCTTCAAGTATGACGAGCAGCTGCACAGGGAGTTGTTCTTGAAGGCGCTCGATATCTGGGCTTTCGGCACCCAGGACAAGAATATCGACATTCCTACCGCCACCGAGGTTGCAACTGAAGGGATGCTGAACCTCTATCCCGGAGTAGCGGAGAAGCTTGCTGAAATAGTTCAGAATGAAAAAGTAGACATGGAGAAAAGAGGAGACGCCCTCCATTATCTGGCGCTTTCCGGTGATAAAAGGTTTTTCGCGATTTACAAGAAGATGCTGGCGACAAATAATGATGCCTTCAAATACGAATCGCTTGGCGGCCTCGCCATCCTCGGCGACAAGGAGTCCGTGGGGATAATCTCGAATTCCGCTCTTGCTGAGAAGGACGGAAAGATACAGAACGAGGCAATGACCCTGATACAGCTTTCAAAACCTCTCAATGAAGCCCTCGACAGGAAACTTCCGGCCGCCCAGCGCAAGAAGGCGATCAAGAAACTGCGTGAAAGCGGAACCGCCACAGGGAAATGCGTCATCGAGAAAATCACCTTCACCGAACCCGACCTGCTGAAGTAGGTACGTGCTTTAGCATGTACCATCTCCTTATCCTGTTGGATTTGCTGCTGAAATAGCAAAAATTTATTTCCGCTGCCGCGACAGCAGGAATTCGGTCAGAACCTGGTCATAAGGCCGGGAAAGATTCGTGAACCTGTAGTCCACATGGAATTCACTGCACCCAAGCATCATCCTGTCGAGATAATGGTTGAGCTCCTTGAGGTATTCGTTCTTGATGACGGCCGGTTCCGTGACCACCGAGAACGTGGATTCCATGTCGAGGAACCTGATTGACCTTTCAAAGTCGAAGCTGAGTTCGTCGGGATCCATGAGATGGAAGATCGCCAGGTCGTGCTTCCTGTACTTCATGTGCTGGAAGCAGTCGAGGAGCTCGTCGGTGTCGGTGAAGAAATCCGAGAACACGATGATCATTGCGCGCCTGCGGATCTTTTCCGCCAGATCGTGCAGGACACCGACAAGGTCAGTCTTGCCCGTGGGCGTCGCCGAACCTATTATCTCGAAGATGTTCCTGAGGTGTTTCGGACTTCCGCGCGCCGGAATGTCCTTGGTCACATGTTCGCTGAAGCACTGGAGGCCGACGGCGTCGCCCTGCTGGATGAGAAGCTGTGCGAGAGTCGCAGCCATCTTCTTGGTGTAGTCGAGCTTGCTGCCATGCTTTCCTTTATATCCCATCGATGAACTGCAGTCGACGACAAGATGGCAGCGCAGGTTCGTATCGGCCTCGAATTCCTTGATGTAGAACCTGTCGGTCTTGGCGTAGATTTTCCAGTCGACGTTCTTGATGTCGTCGCCGTGTACGTATTTGCGGTACTGGGCGAATTCGACGCTTGAGCCGCGGTGCGGGCTCTTGTGCATTCCCGTGAAGCTTCCTTCGACAAGCCCCCGGGAATGGACGTTCAGCATCGAAAGCTTCGCCAGCACCTGCGGGTTCAGGAAGTCATGGCTGCTTTCGCCCTTGTATTCATTTATTGATTTGGGATTCACTGGTGAGCCGTTTTATGATGTCCTCGGTTGTCACACCTTCGGTCTCGGCATGGAAGCTCAGGAGTATCCTGTGGGTCAGGACTTCGTTCACGACGCTTTCAATGTCCTCCTGTCTGACAAGATAGCTACCCTGAAGGACGGCCCTGGCCTTTGCTCCTAGAATCAGATACTGGACGGCTCGCGGGCCTGCGCCCCAGGTCACCAGCGGCTTCAGCCAATCAGGGGAATCAGGGGAGTCAGGACGTGTCTTCCTGACAAGGTTGACGACGTATTCATAGATGTGTTCCGGAACGGGGACTCTCCTGACCAAGTCCTGGAAGAAAAGTATTTTTCCACCGTCGATTATCTTTCCCAGTTTTGGTTTCATGACGCCGGTAGTCGTCTTTGCGATCGCCAGCTCCTCGTCCTTCGAAGGATATTTAACCTTGATGAAGAACATGAACCTGTCAAGCTGCGCCTCGGGCAGGGGGTATGTGCCTTCCTGTTCAATGGGATTTTGCGTGGCCAGTACGAAGAAAGGCTCCTCAAGCTTGAATGTCCTGCCGACGACGCTCACTTCATGCTCCTGCATCGCCTGGAGGAGTGCGGCCTGGGTCTTTGGCGGAGTCCTGTTGATTTCATCCGCGAGCACGATGTTCGCGAAGACCGGTCCCTTCGCAAACTCGAAGGCGCGTCTTCCGGGCTGGTCGGTTTCCTGCAGGATGTCGGTTCCGGTAATGTCGGAAGGCATGAGGTCGGGGGTGAACTGGATGCGGCTGAACTTGAGCGTCATCATCTCCGAGAGCGAGTGTACCATAAGCGTCTTTGCGAGACCTGGCACGCCCATAAGGAGGGAATGGCCTCTTGAGAGTATGCAGATCATCATCTTTTCGATGACGTCGTTCTGGCCATGTATCACCTTTGCCATTTCAGACTTGATGTCGGCATATGTATCGCGCAACTGGTTTATCGCGGCGACATCGCTTTCGTTCTGAATATTATCCGCCATGGGTTTCTCCGTAAATTTACGTTTGATATTAGTGAACCTAAAAACAAGGTTTTTAATCTATAGCAATAAATGTATTAATCCAATGCACTTAGGCGATATTTGAGCGGTTTATATTTGTAAAAGACCAGCTTTATGGCAAGTCATCGATCTGCCTCAAACAACATTCGGTTTCCCAATGACTCAAGCATCAAATCCCTCCGGGACTAATCACGCCAAGGACAGTATCCACATACTGGTTTTCGCTTGTAGTAGCGCATGTTTGCGCGTTCTTAACGGAATCTCAAAATACTGAAGAACGCGCAAACATGCGCTACTACGAACGAATTCAGCTCTTCCTGAACTCATTTCTAGGTCCGACAGGCTCCGCAGGCGGGTATTTTTTAGCATGCACCCTTCTTGATTTAAGGCATGGTACAGGCTAAAGCCCGTACCTACTTCGATTCCATCTTGTAATTCCAGGAACTGAGTTCGTAGCTGCCATCAAGCTTTTTCCAGACGACGATCTCGGCAATGCGGTCCCTGTCGTTCACATTAACCTTGACCTTCATCTTGTAGTTCACTCCGGCGACAACCTGCCTGCTGGCTTCCAATATTTCGACCAGCGAGACATTTGCGTCCTTGTCATCCTTCCTGATGAGATCCTGCTTCGCCTTCATTGCGAAGTTCGCAGCGTTCGCGACTTCGACATCGTCAACCTCCGCCTTGGTGTATCCGCCGGCGGCTTCAGCATGAATGTTGAAAGTTGCCGTAGCAAGAAGAAATGACATGAGAATAATATATGCAGCTGTACGTTTCATTTTCTTTCAGCCCTTCTTGTGATTATTGTTTGCTCCTTGTATTTCTCAAGCCTAAAACCGGCGAATTCCAAGGCGTCCTTGCCTCTGGTGAAATCCTTGCACAATCCATTGCAAATACAGGAATTCTTCCAATGTTTTCGACCCGGTTGAAACCTGTGCGGCAAGTCCAAAAAAATGCATTAGATCTATGGGGCCTCCATAGCAAGTTATGGTATATCTGTCGGAGACAGGTTTCGATGATACGGAATACTTGTTGGCTGCATCATATATGGCCCAATAACGTTCGGTTATAGTTTTTGCATTTATCCATTTTGGTGTATTCTTGGCGGCTTCAAAAACCCTGGGGAAACTGTATTCCTCTGACGAGTATTTATATTTCACATCATCTTGTGCAGAAACTTGAAGGGCAAAGAAAACAAGAATAATTGCTGTCAGGATTTTCATGATTGCCTCATATCCAAGAATGGTACAGGCTAAAGCCCGTACCTACTTTAAGACCAGCCTTGCGGCACTTGTCCGCCCATGGCGGATTGACTGCAGACGGAATCAAGATTCGCCCAATCTACGCCACGCCGGTACTCCGATACGAATTATTTCTTCCCGAACTTCTCGAACAGCAGTTTCTCCGTCTCTACTGTGTACGAGCCGTCCTTCGACAGCGTCGCAGCCAGTTCCGGAGAGAGGTCGGATATTTTCTCGATGGGAGTCACCGGGAATTCGCAGTGCGGGAATATGACGGTCTTGCCGGGGAACTTTGCGTCGGCCACGGCTTCAAGGCCTTTCTTGAGATCCTGCATCCCGCCGATGGCGGCGAGGGCTGTCGCCGGATTGAGCTTCTTTTCCTCGACAAGCTTCAAGGTGTGGCGGAGATGCGCTGTCAGGCTGCCGCTCGAACCGATGTAGCGTGCGCCTTCACGTGCAATCTTCCTCACGTTCAGAAGTCCTTCCTTGCCCGCCGGAATTCCAGCGAATATGTTCATGAGGCCATGCTTTTTCAGGAACGGTGCAGACGAGTTTACGACAGGTATCACTGGGACAAGCATCACTATGTCGTCGAAGCCTTCCGATTTTTCTGCGAACTTCGCAACTTCCGCCTCGAACGCGGCGGGAGATGGGAATGATTTGGGATTGAGCGTCTTGAATTCTATTTTTCTTTCCTTGATCTTGTCGGCAAGGAGTTCGCAGACATGCTTGAGCCTCGTGTCGTCCATGTCGGTCATGAGGATCCGCGACGGTCCTTCGGGCGATTCAACTGCAAGCTGTGTGTGCATCTGCCCCATTGCACCTGCGCCGCCGACAAGCCAGCAGGTTCCACCTTTTTTCAGCTTGCTCCTGACATTCTTGCCGTACGCATCGGAGAGGGAATTCGATTTCGTGCCCTGGTAGTACCAGCCGTTGTAATGGATGCCACCGATGTCGAAGGACCACGGTTCGTCAGGATAGTTCCCGACGAAGTTTATGACACCGTTGCGGTTTGCGAGTTTCGCAATCTTCTCTGCGTCCTGCCTGGCGCGGACTTCGCAGATGAAGATATCGTCGAAAGTACCTTTTTCAGGAATTGACTTCAGTATGTCGATCCTGGCGGAAGGGACTTGCTTCCGGAGCACTTCGATGGTCTGGCTGCTGAGGTTCAAACCTGAAATCACCCTTGGCTTGGCGTCGACGAGGAGCTTGCCGGGAACGTAGGATGTGTTGTTGCCGGGTTCGCAGGCTATGAGGATCGAGCCGCCCTTCAAAGGGGCTTTCCTGTTTTCGATCATGTAGCTTGCGATGACGCAGGTCCAGGGTTCGATGAGTGCGGCGATGCCTGCGGGGATGGAATCGGCGAGGGGAAGGAGATAGCAGCCTTCGTCGCCGTTCAACACGCGCTGGTCAATCCTGCTGTATTCAGCCATGCCGCCGTCGATCGCGTATCCGTATGCGAAGCCTTTGCCTTTGATGTAGATGTCAGCCTGGATTATGAAACGCTGTCCAACCTTGAACTTGTCAGAGACTTTGTTGCCGGTCCTGACGATTGTCATCACGGCTTCGTGTCCGGGAATGACTGGCTGAGTGGCGAGGTCGGGGGAGACTACGCGCGGATGGTCCTTGCCTGCGCGGATCAGTTTCACGTCTGAGAAGCAGAGGCCGATGGCGTCGATCTTGACCAGGAGTTCATCGTCGCCGATGGATGGGACATCCACGGTGCAGGGCTGGTTGTTCTTTCCGAGGTTTTCCATTCCGGCTCCGAAGAGCGGCCATGCGAGCATTTTTCCGGGCATCGAATTTTTATCAGGCACGGTATGATTCCTTAATTGAATTATTCCTGTTGAGCATGATTATGCGTAAAAGATAAGAAATCTATGATAAGTCGGAAGAAAATCAAATGGCGTGTGTTGAGTAATTTGATTTCGGATAATATATTAGAGGGTATATCACAGAAAGATAAACTACTGATAAGGTCAAAGTTGGATAATGCAATCAAACCCGCGGATGAGGGCCAGGAGGCGTTCGTCATTTCATATCACGACGTCTTCGAAGCCATACCGTACATAATGATCATAGTCGACTCCGGCTTCAGGGTGTGCGTGCTCAACAGCTCTGCAAAAAGCTTTTTTGGACCGGATTCCGCATGTGAGTGCCAGATCCTATGGAGCTTGGCACCGTTTCTGCTTGACAACAGAACTTCAATCGAGAAATCGATGGCTGATGGAAAGCCGCTGATTCTGAGAAGAATCGAATTAAAGGGTGCGGACAGTAAATTCATCGACATATCTGTATGTCCATGCTCAGGGAGCGGCAATGGTGCGGTAATAATCATCGATGATGTAACAGAGCAGGAAAAGAAGGAGCAATACATAAGGCGTTCGCAGAAGATGGACATAGTCGGCACTCTTGCGGCCGGGCTGTCCCATGATTTCAACAATGTCATCAACGGCATAAAGGCGACTGCGGAATCCATCAAATTCTCGCTGGGCAATCAGAAGCTCACAGTTGAGTCGCTCCGGGGCCAGGTGAAGGACGACCTGGAGATAATCGAGGAATCCGCAAACCGTGGGGCGGACATAGTCGAACAGCTTCTTTCGATATCAAGGAGGAAGGAGCTGTCATTTGCGGAGGTGGATTTGGTTGCGGCGCTAAGGAATGTGATCAGGATATGCGGCAACACGCTGCCGAAGACAATTGAGATGATAGCCGAGATAAGGGTGGAGAAGGCGATGGTCAAGGCTTCCCTGACGCAACTGGAGCAGGTTCTCCTCAACCTCTGCATAAACGCGTCGCATGCGATGACGATCATGAAGAAGGAGGAGGATGAGAAGGGCGGGATACTGGGGGTTTCCCTGGAGAAGATATATGTCGGGCCGAACATGTGCGGAATAATACCGGATGCCAAGGAAGGATACTACTGGCTGGTGAGCGTATCCGATTCAGGAGTCGGGATGACAAAAGAGGTGATGGCCAGGATATTCGACCCGTTTTTCACTACAAAAGAAAAAAGGGGGACTGGACTAGGCCTGTCGATGGTCTATAATATCGTGAAGGAGCACAAGGGCTTCATAGATTTGTTTTCGGAGCCGGGTGCAGGTTCTGTGTTCTTTGTTTTTCTGCCTCTTGCCGAGGGCGGCGAGGGGGAAGTCCAAATAAACAATCAAGAAGGATGATTTCCATGCTGAATCCAAAACTCCAGAGACATAGCATATCCATGAACGATGACTTCATCAAGACTTCAGGATTCCTTACGATCGCCTTTATCTTCATGACCGGGATTAACATCTATGCGTATTTCACCATCATCGGCATGAGCGACAAGTATACGTCATTGAACAGCGCCGCGATAAATATCAAGCTCAAGGCTACAAACGCCAATCTCCTGTTCAGGGAAATCATGAGCGGATACTCCGACAAGGACATGAACGTCGCGTGGGACGTCATAAACAGCGCAAGGAAGAATTGCCTGACTTTGAAGCAGACTGGGGAAAGCGGGACAATAGAGGGCAAGCTGAACGTCTACAAGGAGGCAATGCTGAAGCTCTACATGGCGGCCGAAGACAAGATGACGCCGGAGAAGAAAAAACTCATCGATGATTTCAATAATTCATATACTGACTTGTCGGGCGCAATTGAAAGGATTGAAAGGGATCTGGGGGAGATGGTTTCAACCAAGCTGCTGGTCTTCAAGATCCTGTATATAATTCTTGTGTTGAACATACTCGGGCTTTTCGGATTCATCGTCTATCAGATACGGAAGTTTGTCTCCGGCCGCGTCGACATGGAAATGGCCCTTGAGAATTCGAAGAACAACCTTACGACGATTCTGAACTCGATCAACTCTGTGCTCATCTTCGTGAACTCCGAGGAGAATGTCGCCCAGTGGAACAGGTATGCGGAGAAATATTTCACGCTCATGGCGGACAAGGCGATTGGACAGAACATATGGGAGCTTCTTCCGTTCCTGAAACCCTATCATACTGAATATGAGAAGATCTACCAGCTGCAGCGCTCCTGCGAGTTCTCCAAGGAGCATGTCAACATCAACGGCAGTGAAAGATACATCAACATCAAGATGAGCTATGCCCCCGGCATCAATGGCGTTGTACTGCTGCTGGAGGACATAACCACCCAGGAGATGAAGGAACGCCAGATGCGCCAGGCGCAGAAGATGCAGATCGTTGAAAATCTCATGAGCGGCCTCTCAAACGATTTCAACAACGCGCTGGGCGCCATCACCGGAACGATAACGATGATGAAATATTCACTGGAGAGCAACGCCGGAAACCTCGACGAGATCAGGAACAACATGGATGTCATCGAAAGTTCCGCGGAGAAGGCCGTCGTAATGGTCCAGCAGCTTCTGTCGATCGCCCAGAAACATGAGATATGCCTGGGCAACATCGATCTCAACGGAGTCGTACAGCACATCCTCAAGATCTGCCAGAACACTGCAGACAAGAGGATCGAGCTGGTCGGCGAGATCTACAATGTCAAGGCTATGACCAAGGCGGATCCAGCGCTTGTAGAACAGGTTCTCCTGAACCTCTGCGACAATGCCGTGCAGGCAATGACAATCATGAAGCCCGAGGAGGAGCAGGGCGGCACGCTCACATTGTCAATCGACAAGATTTATCCCGACAGGGCCTACCGCTCCCTTCACCCGCAGGCGATCGGACAGGCTTACTGGATCGTTTCAGTGTCCGATACGGGCGTAGGCATGGAACCCGATGCTATCGGAAAGATATTCGATCCTTTCTATACGACAAAATCACAAATGCAGGCGACCGGCCTCGGACTTACGATTGCAAACGACATAATCCGCCAGCACAATGGATTCATAGAGGTTGAAACCAGGCCTGGAATCGGTTCCAGATTCAACGTGTTCCTGCCGGAATTCACCGTTGCAGAGGAGCAGCAGAGAATTGTTGAACCAGAGGCCATGGCGGAAGACCAGATTCCCGACGGCACCGGCCTCATACTCGTCGCCGACGACGAACAGATCATGCGGAAGACAGCGAACAGCATCCTTACCAAGCTTGGCTATGAGGTTGTATTTGCCGAGGACGGCGAGCAGACTGTAAGCGTCTACAGGGAGAATGCGTCCAGGATTAAGGCCGTACTCCTCGACATGGCGATGCCCAAGATGTCCGGACGCGAAGCGTATATTGAAATGAAGAAGATAAATCCCGATGTCAAGGTGCTGCTTGTCTCAGGATTCAAGAAGGACAAGCGCATCGAGGATGTCCTGACGATGGGGGTGAACGCCTTCATCCAGAAGCCTTACTCAATGATAGGCCTCGCACAGGAAATCAAGAAAGTCATAAACGCATAAGCGAGGTTCAATGAAATTTTTTTGCATAGCCATGTCGATGATTTTTTCTTTCGTAATTATTGCTGCAAACGCTGTTGCGCAAACTCCGGCGTCTGCCGGTCCCGACCAGAAATTCCATCTCTATCTCCTAGTCGGACAGTCGAATATGGCCGGGCGAGGCGCCGTTGACGAGGAAAGCTCGAAGACTGATCCGCGCGTCCTGATGTTCACGAAGGAAATGAAATGGGAACCGGCAAAGGATCCTCTGCATTTCGACAAGCCAAAAGCTTGCGGGGTAGGGCCGGGACTTGCGTTTGGCAAGAAAATGGCCGAAGCTAATCCCAGTGTGAAAATAGGACTCGTGCCATGTGCGGTCGGAGGGACTTCGATAAAGGTATGGGTTCCAGGCGCGGATGACAAGGCGACGAACACCCATCCTTATGACGATATGCTCGGTAGAATCAAGGAAGCGCGCAAGTCAGGCGTGTTCAAGGGCATAATCTGGCATCAGGGAGAGTCTGACCGCAATGCATCCGACAAATATGGACAGCAGCTTTCCGAGCTTATTGAAAGAGTCCGGAAGGATTTGGATTCACCGGATCTTCCGTTCATAGCCGGCGAACTTCCTCAATTCAAGCCGGAATCTGCAGCTTCAACCACGATGTTCAACGAAGTCGTACAGGGACTGAATGGAAAAATCAAGAACTATGACTGCGCTTCAGCCAAGGATCTCAAGGACAAGGGGGACAAACTCCATCTTGACGCCAAGTCCGCCCGTGAATTCGGCATGCGCTACGCGGAAAAAATGATTGCCCTGCAGAAGAATAAGTAGGGCGGTTTTTAAACCGCCAACCAAGTGTCGGGTTAAAACCCGACATACTTTCAAGAACAAACAGCTTCATCTGACCCGGCAAAACGGGTACAGAAATAACAGTGCGTTGAATTCAAAGCGCAGACCTGAATGGCGCTAAGATAAGAGAAGACAAGCTAAAGCTTGAACTCCAACATTTGTCGGCGTGCTGAGGTTGGAGTCCAAGCTTCAGCTTGTGTATTAATGATGGCGGAAGTGCTAAACTTAACAATATTCAGCTCATATCTCATTTATTTCTTGTACTTCTGGATAAATGACTGTGGATTCACCCATTTTGTACCCTTTGCAAATTCCTCTTCGGTCATGTAGGAAGTCTGCCAGCCTGGGCAGGATTCGAAGGAATCGTTGTAGATCCCGAAATAAAGGTGTGCGCCATAACCACCGTTCTCCCATGTAAAATGCCTGCCAATCGCGCCGATCTTCTGTCCGGCAGCCACAGTATCCCCTTTTGAGACATGTACGAATGGCGAGAGATGCGTGTAGATGGAGCAGAACTTTCTTGCGTCGGCACCAGTATGCTCGATAACTATCCCGAATCCAAGCCTGGGATTATATTCAGCTACTTTCACGACGCCGTTTCCGATCGAAGCAACAGTGAGATAAGTCTGTCTGAACCCCGTATTGTCGCCAATCCTGACAATCCCCTGTGTCGGTGACAACCGGCTTCCGAAAGCCTTTCTGGCTGGGTCGAAATAATTTCTGACCGGAGGAACGAGGGAATCGGCAATCACAATTTTAGTATCTGGGATGGATTCGCTGTTTTTCAGGAACAATGGGATGCTGAAGGCAAGACCTGTCAATTCCATCCTTGCCTGCCGCTGTTTGTCAAAAGCCTCGTCGTGTTCCTTTCCCTGGATGTAAAGAGGTTCAAAAGGCTCAGACTGGGATAAAAGTTTCAAGGCTTCGGACACTCCTGATGCATTTTTCTCCGTCTTGAGGATTTTCACTGCCCCTTCATATGTTGCTGGAAGTGAAATCGCACCGCCTGTCTTTACGAGGCTCCGTCTTTTAATCGATTTCATGGCTGCTGCCATAGCTGCTGCGGCGTATATATCCTCTTCAGTTTTCAAGGCCGCTTCAATGCCGGGAAGTTCACTTTCCGTGCCGTGCCATGAAAGGTATTCGGCGGACATGTCCTTCACGGCCGGATCATATGATTTGAGAAGTCCTGAAATGTACTTCCTCGTTTCTGCGGAATCGGCATTCTGGTTTATCAGCGATGCGATTGCCGCAGTTTTCTCATCGGTTGCCTTGCCGGCTTTCAGCATGGCCATTGTCTTTGGCGTTAGATCCGGGGAATAATATCTTGGAAGGTAGAGCTCCAGGAACTTCCAAGCCGAGGGCCTGACAACAAGTTCCAGTATCCTTTTTTCATCAGGCTTCACCAGTTCGAGCTGTTCAAATGCTATTCCAGCGATCTCGGGGTTCTGGTCCATGGCGAGTTCCGGCAGGAGTTTTTTAAGCGGGTCGCGTGAGTTCTTGTTCAGGGCGGCAAGGGCGAGGAGCCTGGCGTCCTGGCTGGAATCCTTTTTCAGTATTTCCAGCAGGGGCACGAGTGCTTCGTCGGACCATGCGTACTGCAGGAGGAAAAGAGCCGGGAACCTTTTTGGGTTCGGGGCTTTTGTCTCACGCGAGAATGATTCGCCTGGACCTCCGAATGAAACACCCTGTTTCTGCGTTACATATTCTGTGGAGGCCTGCTGGACGAGTCGCGGGACGGCGGCTTTCCCCATCTTCAGGATCGAATTGATCACGGCGTTCTGGGCGTTGCCGCCAGAGGATATTTTCACCAGGAGGGCATCGACATCCCTGTCGGCCTGTGAAAGCGACTGCTTGTCGGCGGCGTCTGAGATCGTGCAGAAGAAAAGAAAAATGAAGAATGCCGATAATTTAAAAGTTTCCTTCATTGTCGCCTCTATGGATGTGTAAATATTCAACGGACCTCTCGGTTCGGAGAATATTTACCTTTCAAATCGTTTTGCAGCTGCCCTTTTATATTACAGTATCAGGGGTAGATTTACAATAGCGACGTCGGATGGCAGCCGCTCCAGCCTGGCCGCAAGGTCCGGTTGGGGAGGAAAGTCCGGACTCCACAGTGCGGGAAGTCCCGAGCGCGCAAGCGCCTCGGGATACTGCGGACTATATTCCGCGGGAAGGAAAGTGCCACAGAGAACATACCGCCCCCCTGCAAAGGGGAGTAAGGGTGAAAAGGCGGGGTAAGAGCCCACCGGGTTCGTCCGAGAGGAAGGATCGCATGGCAAACCCCTTCCGGAGCAAGACCAAATAGGGGATGATGCTGCTGCACGCAGCGCTTGAATTCCGGGTATTGGTCGCATAGACAGATGGTTGCCGGCGGAGATGCGCGAGCATTTCCGTGCACAGAATCCGGCTTATTTCCGGCGTCGCGCTTATTAAAGTCGCACATGGATTGATGGATGTGTGGATTAATGGATGAATCCATCCATCCCAAAAATAAACAGGAGGGATATCATGAGTGTTGAAAGCATCAGGCAGGCGATTAGGGATGTCAAGGATTTCCCGCAGAAGGGAATAGTCTTCAAGGACATCACTCCTGTCCTGAAATCCGAAAAGCTCTTCAAGGAAGTCGTCGACATCATCGCCGGACGCTATGAGAAGAAAAAGCCGGACTATCTTGCTGCAATCGAATCGCGTGGTTTCATCTTCGGATCCGCGATAGCGTACAAGCTTGGATGCGGGATAATACCTGTCAGAAAGAAGGGGAAGCTCCCATACAAAACCATCGAGGAGTCATATGCGCTGGAATACGGTACTGCGACAATAGAGCTCCACGAGGATGCAATACGGAAAGGTGACGAGGTTGTCATAATCGACGACCTTCTGGCGACAGGCGGGACCGCAGGCGCCGCGGCAAGGCTGATTGAACGGCTCGGCGGCAAGGTCACAGGATTGGAGTTCGTAATAGAACTGGCATTCCTCAAGGGGCGCACCAATCTCCCAGGACATCTTGTGAACTCGATTATAGTGGTTGATTAGTCGGCTGGAATGATTTTAAAGGTCTCTGTTTTTAGAAAAATATATCAAAAAAAAGCCTTTTAAGCGATAAAAATATTTGTATTGAATTTAGATATCGTGTAGAATTCAGTTCTTTTGAATAATTCAGGACATCCTATAAAAAATGAAGTATGCAATCATAAGTGATATTCACGGCAACCTTGAAGCCCTGTCGGTGGTTTTGGAGAAATGCAAGGCGGAAGGCGTTGAGAAATACATATGCCTTGGAGATATTGTCGGCTACAACGCCAATCCCAGGGAATGCCTCCAGATGATACGTTCGCTCGATCTCATCGGATGCGTCAAGGGGAACCATGATGAATACGTCTCCAACAACGACGAGGAGATGCTTGGCTTCAACCAGCATGCCAAGCAGGCGGTGCTCTGGACGAAAGCCCAGCTGAACGACGAGGAACGCGACTGGCTTTCCAAGCTCCCGATGAAACAGACGGTCAGAGGTACCAATATAACCATCGTCCATGCCACTCTGGATTCACCGGCCTCCTGGGGATACATATTCGACGTCCATCATGCCATGGACAATTTCTCATACCAGTTCACTCCGCTGTGCTTCTGCGGTCATTCGCATGTTCCTATCGCATTCTGCAAGAAATCATTCACTGGTTCCAACAGCCTTCTCGTCGAGGAAATCCAGGAGTGGAAGGCCGAGGTTGCCGAGGGCGTTCCCGCCAAGAACGACAACGACCCCCTCATCAACATCCAGAAAGGCTGGAAATACCTGATCAATATCGGTAGCGTGGGACAGCCGAGGAACAGGGATCCCCGCGCATCCTTCGCCATATATGATGCTGAAACAAACACGATTACCCGCCTAAGGCTTGCATATGACATTCCGTCAGCCCAGAAAAAAATCAAGGAGGCCGGTCTTCCTGAAAGACTCGCCCTCAGGCTTGAACGCGGCAATTGATGCGGCTGTTTCCTAGGCATGTCCGCCGTTTCAAACCAAACTTATTGATCCCATGGAAAAAATCTTAATCATAAAGATAAGCAGTCTTGGAGATGTGCTCCATGCCTTTCCAGCTGTTTCCCTCCTGGCGGAAAAATTCCCTGAAGCCCGGATTGACTGGCTTGTCAATCCTGCGTTCGCACCAGTTCTCAGGTACAACCGCCATGTCAGGAGGATAATTCATTTTCCCCGCAGGGAGCTCGGTTCACCGTTGAAGTTCCCGTCCGCCTTCAGGAAGCTTCTCGCCGAATTGAGAAGCGAGAGGTACGACATGGCCATAGATCTTCAGGGGCTGCTGAGGAGCGCCTTGTTTGCGAAGTTCGCAAAAGCGGATTCAGTAGCCGGATTCTCTGCGCCGAAGGAGAAGGTGGCGGCTCTCTTCTATGATCGCAGGCTCTCCCCGGAGCTCCAGTATGTGCATGCCGTGGAGAAGAACACCCGTTTCATTTCAATGCTCTTTGACATTCCATTTTCAGTGCCTCAGGAGGACCTTCCTGAAGATTCATCAGGCATGAAGGCGGTAAGGCTCCTGCTCGAAAAGAAAGGAGTGCCTGCGGACGGCAGTATCATAGCGGTCGCCCCTGGCGCAAGATGGAAAAGCAAGCAGTGGCCTCCTGCTTTTTTCGCGGAAGTCATGGACAAGGTGCACGAATCCGCATCCGATTCGATATTCCTTCTTCTCGGTTCCAGGGATGAAATTGGAATATGCGGCAGCATAGCGTCAGCATGCAGGAAGGCGAAACCTGTTGTGATCGCCGGTGAAACAGGAATCGGGGAACTTGTTGAGGCGTTGAGGATTTCAAAGTGCCTCTTGTGCAATGACAGCGGCCCGATGCATATAGCCGCCAGCCTCAGGAAACCTGTTTTCGCAATGTTCGGCCCGACCGACCCGGGAAAAACCGGTCCCTACGGCAAAGGCCATGCTGTTTTTCAGCCCTACCTGGGTTGCATAAAATGTTTGAAGAGGTATTGTCCTCGAAAAAATTATCATTGCCACGCTTCCGTAAAAACTGATTTAGTGGCCGAAAAAATAATTTCCCTTGTCAGATCAAAAGAGGTGTGATTTATGAAGAGAGCGATATTGGTGCTGGTGACGGCATTTCTCGGTGTCATATCATTTTCACTTGACGCCCAGGTGTCGGTCGGCGCGGCTGTGAACCGTGCGAACTATCTCCTCTACGAAACAATCTACGCGAAGGTCATACTGAGGAACTACAGCGGACAGGCTCTGACATTCAGCGACAACGCTGAAAATTCAGGCGGTCTCAAGTTCATCATAGAAATGCCGGACCAGACCCGTGCCGAACTCAGGAAAAGCGCCTATAATCCATTGACGGGCATTATAATCAAGCCCGGCGCGACACAGGAGGTCATTGTACCAGTCACTAATCTCTATGTGCTTACCAAGCCCGGCAACTACAGGCTCCGTGCAATAATTTCACACAAGCTCCTGCCTACTGAATACCAGTCCGAGGCCGCTGTCTTTTCCATCTGCAATGGATTGATGGTGTGGGAGAGGTCGATAGGGGTGCCTGATCTTTTCAAGAAGAAGGAAGGCGAAGTCCTTCCTCCCAGGAAAGCCAAGGTGCTGACGTTCAATGATGGAAAGGACAAGGTCTACTGCCTGAGCATCGAAGATGAAAAGTATGTCTATGGTATTGCAAGGATCGGATCCGACATCGGCAACTTCCCGCCTTCCTGCGAAGTCGACGGCCTCAGCCGCATACATGTCATACTCCAGGTGAGCCCAAGCGTATTCTCCTATTTCATTTACGACATAAACTGCGAACTCGCTGAAAAGGAAGTTTATGTCAAGACCAATACTGTGCCGACCATTGTCATGGACGCGAAGGAGGGGGCCGTTGTAGTCGTAGGAGGCAGGAAGGCTATGAAGGACGTCGACTACGTCGAGGAGAATGGAAGGCCTGTCCTGACAAAGGAAGAGGAATAGCCTGGGAAAAACACAAGCTTTCGAGTTGCGCTAATTCAAAACACAGGCGGGACGCCTGTATCACATTGAAGAAAATGAAAGTGGTACAGCCGTCCCGGCTGTAATTTAAAAAGGACTTGCATATATCATGGAGAACAATGTCAACGGCCAGCAGCAGCCTCCCGAGGTTTCCGCTGAAGATATTTTCACGCAGCGCGTAAACAAGATCGGGGAATGGCGCAGTTCCGGAGTGGAGCCTTTCGGCAGGGCGTTCGAGTGCAGTGGCAGAATCGCGGAAATAAGAGCTAAATTCGTACCTGAGACGGAAGTGCACGTTGCGGCCGCCGGACGAGTTACAGCATACAGGATAATGGGCAAGTCCATCTTCGCCGACCTCAAGGACAGCACCGGAAAGATCCAGCTCTACGTCCACAAGGACAATCTCGGAGAACCTGCGTTCCTGCTATTCAAGAAGATAGACATCGGTGACTTTATCGGTGTCGAAGGCAAGCTGTTCACGACCCGTACCGGAGAAGTGACAATAAAGATTTCCAAGTTCGAGCTTCTCAGCAAATCCCTACGCACACTCCCGGAGAAATGGCACGGCCTGACCGATGTCGAACATATCTACAGGCAGCGCTATCTGGATCTGATCGTCAATGAGAAGAGCAGGGATGTGTTCAAGAAACGTTTTGCTATAATCAGCGAGATCCGCAGATTCCTGGCTGAAAAACAGTTCACGGAAGTTGAGACTCCCATGCTCCAGTATCTCGCAGGCGGTGCAGCAGCAAAGCCTTTCGAGACATTCTACGAGGCCCTCCATGCACCTATGTTCATGAGAATTGCCCCCGAGCTTTATCTCAAACGCCTCCTTGTCGGAGGTTTTGAGAAGATATATGAGCTGAACAGGAATTTCAGGAATGAGGGGATGTCCCGCAAGCACAATCCCGAATTCACCATGATTGAGATCTACCAGGCCTTCGGCGACTGCAGGACGATGATGGATCTTATCGAGGGTCTTGTAACCACTGTCGCCCAGAATGTCTTCGGGACATTGAAGATCGACCACGGAGACGGAAAGATAATAGACCTCACGCCCCCATGGCGCAGGGTTACATATGATGATCTCGTGAAGGAGAAGGCCGGAGCCGACTGGTTCGACATAACCCCTGCTGAAAGAGCGGAACGCGCCAAAGGCATGGGACTGCATGTCGATCCCAAATTCCTTGATTTCGAAGTTACCCATGAAGTATATGAAAAGCTCATCGAGAGCACTCTCATACAGCCGACTTTTGTTACACGCCTGCCCAGCGTCCTGGTACCTCTTGCCAAGGCCTGCGCCGACAATAATAATTATGTCGATGTCTACGAACTTGAAATCAACGGGCAGGAGATTTCACCCGGATACTCGGAACTCAATGATCCGGTAGAGCAGAGAAGACGCTTTGAGGAACAGGCCAAACGCGCCGGAGCAAAGGAAGGCGCGATCGACGAGGACTTCCTGACAGCCCTTGAATACGGGATGCCACCCGCAGGCGGAATGGGTATTGGTATCGACCGGCTTGTCATGCTCCTTACAGCTTCGGAATCGATAAGGGATGTCATACTTTTCCCCCATCTCAAGCCGGTGCATAAATAAGGACGGATGATCCGCCTACGCAGAGAAGCTGCGGCGCGACAAGATGGATTGTTGGATTAATGGATGATTGGGTTCGAATTCAAAGATATCTTAAAACACCGCTCTTATAAGCTTTTTTATAGTGTTTTCATTAAGTCTCTGATTTGCAATCGTCCAGACATCCATCAATCCAATCATCCATAGCATGAAAGTGAATCGGCAATTGGCAATCGGAAATGACAAATACTTCGCCCTGGACATCGGCAATGTCTGCATGAGGATTCATACGGACCGCTGCCTTGCCGCCCTTGGCTATCCCGCGCTCAGCGCAGTCCCACAGGAGTTCCTGGATTCATGCGTATTGCTTGAGACAGGCAAAATCACCACGGAAGAGTGGCTTGTCGTCTACAGGAAAGTCACGGAGGGGCGTTTTTCCGACGCCGAACTCATCAATGCCTGGCGCATGATTCTCGGGGACGAAATACAAGGCATCCACCAGTTTCTCGATGAAATTACAAAGTCAGGGATAAAGGTGATATTCTTTTCCGACACCTCAAAGCTCCATCTCGACTTCATATATCGCCATCTTCCGAGTGCAGTGTTCGTGTCGGGCGGTATTTTCAGCTTTGAAACGGGATGCCTCAAGCCTGCTCCAGGGATGTACGAGGCTTTTGAGAGGACCTACGGCAAGCCAGTCTTCTATACGGACGACAAGAAGGAAAACATAGAGGCTGGACTCAGGCACGGATGGCCAAGCCATCGTTTCGTGTCAACTGAACTTATGGCGGAAGCATTTCGGACAAGCCTCGGATAGATTATGAAAATCAATTCTTATCTGAAGACTGGAATACCTCTTTTCTGCCTGTATCTAATAGTAAGGCTCTTTTCCCAGTATGAGTATTTCCCCCTGGCGGAAGACCAGTGCGCGTATCTTTCACTTGCCAGGAACCTGCCGGAATACATCCTCTACAACAATGACTTCTACCTGATCCACCCCCCGCTTTATCCTGCCGCGATAGCCGCCATGGCCTGCATAATGCCTCTGTTCCATGCAGGGTTGGCTGTAAGCATTCTCTTTGGAATCCTGAATTATTTTCTGCTGTTGAGGATGGCCCGAGTGTTTTCACTCGGAAGAATTGGGACTTTGATCGCGCTCCTTTATTTTGTGTTGAACGCCACTTCCATTTCCATGGAAACCCATGTGAGCAGGATGAACATGCTCCTGTTCCTGACAGGAATGGCGATATGCTCCTTCCAGGAATATCTGCAGACAAGGGAGAAGCGGCATCTGGTGATGACCTGCATTTTCAATGTCCTATCCGTATCCTGTTCCGACCAGGGAATACTTCTCCTTGGTGCCCAGGGAGTACAGTTCATTGTACACGGGGAATTCGCCAGGGACTGGAAAGTGTTCTTGAAGATAATGCTTCTCAGCCTGCTCTTCTTTTCCATATGGCCTATTGTCCGACTCTGCTTCTATCTGTCAAATCCGGATTACCCGGCAGGAATCGACGGTACAGTCGAATATTTCACAAGGATAACCCTGATGGACGTGCTGCAGCCTAATAATCTTCCGATCACGAAGTATCACCGCTCCTTCTTTACCTCAACGACATTTTCGATTGCCAATATCAGCTTCCAGAACATCGTAATACTGTTTGCGGGAATTGTCTTCCTGCCAAAATGGATCTGCATATCCATGGTCTCCATCTTTTCAATAGGCGCAATGGCGATGGGCATAGTCAGGAAGGACAAGCATATACTGGCGCTCCTTGCCATAAGCCTTGTTTTCCTTGTACCGAGCATGGCGGGTATGTATTACTGGTATTCTTATCCAGCGGTCATACCATTCGCTCTTCTGATCGGGCGAGGGGTTCATCTGCTCGCTGAAAGGTTCAGGATCAGGGAAAAGTGGCTTGTGATCGCGGAAGTTTCCATCGCGGTCATTCTGTCACTGATGTGGCTCTCAGGCTTTCGTGAAGCAAAGTCAAACACAGTATTCTCCGCATCCGGTGGCACGCATTTCCTTTTTTCAAGGATACCGGTGACGAAAGGACAGGCGGTCTTCAGGAACTTGCCTGAAGAAAATGCAGGCTTCATGGCTCCAATAGGACTTGTCAGCGATGCGATATATCTGTCCGGCAGAAGATTCCTTGCCCTTCCTTATGACTGCGACAAGCTGGATTACCTCCTTGCAAAATATGATGTTAAATATATATGCTTCCCGGGTGAATGTCTCAATGGATTTTCAGATGGAAACATGAATTTCGTCACTTCCCGGGATATAATTGGACGGATTGTGTCAACTCCGTCGAAATTCGAGAAAGCAGCTGAATGGAAGGAGTCTTATCCGGATTGCTATCCGGCTGAGACCTTCTATCTTTACCGTGTCAATGCCGGGCCTGACACCGGTTTGAAACAGTAAGCCAGGGGAACACTTTATGCAGGTGATCATTTTCACAGCCGGGATTTTGCTTGGATTCTTCATTCCAGGATATCTCGTATCGGTGCTGCTGGACAGCAGGTTCCGCCTGCTGTCCACGTTCATTGTTTCCATGATCATCTTGTACTATTGTGTCTTCATTCTTGTCATTTCAGGGATTGGAATATCATTTGCCAGTGTCGCCATTTCACTTGTGTTTGTATCGGCTCCGCTTATGTTCGCCGCCAGAAGGAAGCTGAATGCGCCTGCCAGAATCCCGGAGGTTCTTAAACGGCCTTTGAAAATAGAAGGCGATAGATTCATATTGCGCCTGACAGTTACGGCCATAGCTGCGGCTCTGGTCTTGTTTATTGCCCGGAGCGTCATCCAGCCGTGCATCACCGGAGATACGGTTTTCCGTTGGAATTTCCTGGCAATGAAGATATTCGAGAAGGGGAATCTGGACTTTTATCCGCCTCTTAAGCCTGAAGATTTCAAGACGTATTTCTACGTGGATGGAATTCCTCCACTCGTCTCAATATCATACTACTGGCTCTATGAATGCTTCAATTCGACATCTCTTGTCCTCAAAGGACTTCTGGTCTCCTTCCAGTTCCTCCTGATCATCCTCTGCGCCTTCCGCCTTTCCCAGGCAATGGGATTCTCCCGCAATGCCTCCTATGCGGCGCTCATGATCCTTGTTTCATCACCCCTGTTCTTCTTTTCCGTCTACGTTGGGCAGGAGACAGGAATCACCGCATTGTCCATCTGCGCCACTGCCTATTTCATATATTCGATGAAGGACGGGAATGACACCGGCGCGATCGTCCTGGCGGCGTTTGCTGCAGCTCTTGGCGCGATTTCCAGGGAGTACGGATGCGCGTTTGTCGTACTTGGCGCGATACTCTGTCTTTCACGGAAAGCTGGAATGAGGAATGTTATTGTTTTCATAGTGATATCCTCATCTCTTTCCGCCCCATGGTACATCCGAAACTGGATTCTGACAGGGAATCCTTTCTACAGCAATTCATTCTTCAATCTATTTCCTGTAAATCCCGTGCATACTGGTATAATGGAGAGCTATGCGGACATAGTCGGTGTTGGTGCCGGCACTCTTTCAAAATCGCTCTACTTCCTTAAACTCGTTCTGATTACATGCGCTCTTCCTTTTGTTCTTGGAATCGCCGCCGTTATTTTGAACTTCAGGCGTTTCAATGTCCTGGCCGCCATATGCCTGGCAATCTTCATGATATGGATTTATTCTGCGGGCAAGACGTCCGGCGGAATGTTCTATTCGATGCGGGTATTGTCTCCGATGATAGTCCTGCTGGCGATTTTCGGCGGCTCCCTGATTTCATTGTTGAAGACTGAAAAGGCGGTCAGGATTGCGTTTGTCGGGCTTTTTGGAATATGCATGTTTTCCATGTGGCTGAACCTGCTGACTCCATACAGTCCGTTCAAGCTGCCTGTCCAGAAATGGAAGGATGCCGCATTCGGTGAGCTGGGAGAGGACGACACCGTGATGCTTGCTGAAAAGATACCCCGTGGGATCAAGGTTGTTACTGACAGCGCCTATTTCCATTACAGGCTTGACCAGAGTGGCATAAAGGATGTCCAGCTTATTCCAGTATGGAGTCCTGAAGTCAGCTTTATCTTCGAGAAGGATATGGATTTTGCAACGGCAAATGAGAGGCTGAAGGCGGCCGGGATCCAATACGTCCTGTATTTTGAAAGCATCAACAACTATTATCTTGAGAAAAACCAGTTTTTCAGGGAGTATAAAAAATATTCAAAGCCGGTGATCCCGAACTTCCTCTACAAGCTGCCGTGATTCGGATTATCTCCGTGAGAAATCTATGGAAAACCGACATCCTGGCTTGACTGTTTTAAATGTGCAACATATTGTATAACATGAAAACAGCAACAGTAAGACAGGTAAGGCATGACTTCGGAGAAGTCCTTTCATGGATAATGGACGGGGAGGAGGTTATTATTACAAAACACAGCCGTTCCATTGCCAGGATGCTGCCTATTGTCCCCAAGGAGGACAGGCATGTTAAAATGCCTGATTTTTCTGCAAGGATGGAAAAAGTTTTCGGTTCTAGGATCTTGAAATCAAAGGAGCTCCAGAGCGTAATTGATTATGACAGAGGTGAGTTTTGAAGTATTACGCTGACACGAGCTTTATACTTTCCCTTTATATTCCGCAGGACAACTCAAAAACGGCAACTGGCTTTTTGCGCCATCATAAGATATCTCTTCTTTTCACAAGCCTAAATCGGCATGAATTCCGGAACGCAGTACGCCTTTGCGTATTTCGTAGGCAGATAACCAGTAGAGATGCCGTTTCCGTGCTCAACCTTCTTGATGAAGACTTGAAGGCAGGCGTTTTCCTTTCAGCTAATGTTCCTTGGAGCCTGGCTTTTAATATAGCGGAAGAATTGAGTGAAAAACATACGGAGTCGATGGGGATAAGAGGAATGGACGTACTCCATGTGGCTGTTGCTAAAAGCCTTGATGCCTCTGATTTTCTTACATTTGACATAAGACAGAAAAACGTTGCTGAAAAAGCCGGATTAAAAGTCAGACCGTAATCTAATGACGGAGGCTTAACGAGTTGATAAACATAACGTACTATATATTAGAAAGCCATTACAGTCGGAGTAAAACTCAATGCCCGACGTATGGTTTGGACAAGGAATTTAGTTGGGATTTGAATGTTCCATGGAATAAGGGTGTGTCGATACCGCAAAGTTTTACAATTCTAAAAAGAGTCTGACCAGAATGGCGCTAAGTTAAGCACTTCTGCCATCATGAATACACAAGCTGAAGTTTACCTGCCTCTGGCAGCGCCTACGGCGACCAGGGCTTGGACTCCAACCTCAGCACACCGACAAATGTTGGAGTTCAAACTTTAGTTTGTCTTCTCTTGTGCGGCACGGCCTTCTTCTCGAAGTTCTTCGACATGGCGATCGCCCGCATCATTGCCTTGGCCTTGTTGCAGGTCTCCTCGTATTCGGTCTCGGGAACTGAATCGGCCACGATTCCGCCGCCGGCCTGGATGTAGGCGGTTCCGTCCTTGATGAGGGCGGTGCGAATTGTTATGCAGGAGTCGACATTGCCGTCAAAAGAGTAATAGGCGACTGCGCCGCCGTAGGTGCATCTTTTTTCCTTTTCAAGCTCGCTGATTATCTGCATCGCCCTGATCTTCGGAGCGCCGCTCAGGGTTCCGGCAGGGAAGGTAGAGCGCATCACCGAATCGGAATCGTATTTCTTGTCGAGAGTTCCAGTGACTTCCGAGACTATGTGCATCACATGGCTGTATTTCTCCACGACCATCAGCTTTTCAACCTTGACCGTGCCTGTCTCCGCGATCCGTCCGATGTCGTTCCTGGCCAGGTCGACCAGCATGATATGTTCGGCGCGCTCCTTCGGATCTGCAAGGAGTTCTTTTTCAAGGATGTCATCCTCCTCGGGTGTGGCTCCGCGCTTCCTGGTTCCGGCGATCGGACGTATTGTTATTTTCCTGTTGTCACATCTTGCGTTGAGTTCAGGTGATGCGCCTACAAGGGAGAAGTCGCCGCATTGCAGTATGAACATGTAAGGGGACGGATTGAGCATCCGGAGCGAACGGTAGACGGAGAAGGGCGAGGTCTTGAGCTTTACTGAAAACCTCTGGGAAAGAACTGTCTGTATGATGTCGCCGTCGATGATGTATTTTTTCGCCTTTCGCAGCATTTCGCGGTATTCCTTCAGTGTCTTGTTTGAGCAGATGTCGATCTTTTCCTCAGGGGTTTCAGCATCGCCAGGAGGGATCATGAGAGGTTGCTTGAGACGGTCTGCCAGCTGTCTTATCTTGACTACTGCCGCATCGTAGATTCTGCCAATGTCCTTTTTGTCGGAGACGTGGGTCTGCACGATTATCTTGATCGTGTGCCTCACCTTGTCGAACACCAGGAACGAATCGGTGATCATGAATACAGCTTCCGGTACGTCCACAGGCTTCATTCCGGGTTGCACTACTGATGGTTCTACCTCGCTTATTACGTCGTACGAGACAAAGCCTACTGCGCCGCCCGTGAAACGTGGAAGGCCTTTTACGGCGACGGGCTTGAATTCGCTCATGAGGTTGTGTATTTGCTCGAAGACATCCTTGCCTTTGATTTCCTTTTTGGCGGTCCCGGTCTTGAGGAATCCTTTTCCGTTTTCATGTGTGAAGACGGACGACGGATCGGCACCCAGGAATGAATATCGTGCAATGTTCTCGCCACCTTCGACGCTCTCCAGGAGGAAAGAGTATTTCAGGGGTTTCCCGTGCTTGTCGAAAGCAATCTTGCGGTAGGCTGAAACCGGAGTTTCAGTATCAGCTATGATTTCGGAGTAGACCGGAATCACGTTGCCTTTCTCCGCCAGCTTCCTGAATTCTTCTTTGTTTGGTGTAATCATACATAGTTCCGATGATAGAAAAATACATATTTAATGTGTTAAAATATACACGATTCTTCTTTAAAAAAGCGCATTAAGCAATAATTTAAAAAAAATCCTCAAACTAAACATAGGAGTCGTGAAAATGAGTGCAGCAAGACCTGATTTTGAAAAACTCATGGCAAAACAGAGACATTTTAAGAATTCCGAAAGAAGGCTTGTCGGACATATCCCGACCATCGCGATTACTCCGGTAGCCGACGGCAGGAACGGAGCCTATGAATCAAATATTTCGGGTACTTGGAAAATGGTGCAGAAGGTCTATGACCTGATTTCAAAAAACGTATTCCTCCCGGACGGCACCCCTGTCCGAATAGTTGTCGCCCCTGAGATAGTCTATGGCGCCCGCACCGGAGCAATCGCGCAGGAATACTACACCAAGGAAGGCGTAAGCGCCAACATATGGGTCAGTCGTTCGTGGGCGTACAGCGATGAACTGATGTCCGCATGCCAGGGAATCGGAAGCTCCGAATGGCAGCAGGCCGCATACGGGCTCAACCAGACGAACCGTCCCGGAGCCGTATGGCTCAAGGCGTTCTGCGCCGCCATGGACGAGAAGAAACGCCCGATATTCTCCATATACAATCCCGACCTCGAGAGCGAAGAGGGGGAGATGGCGGCATATGTTGTCGAAAGGATCCTCCGCTTTGCCAGATGCGCTGCCGCTGTCGCGGAAATCCGCGGCAAGAACTATCTCTCGGTTGGAAGCGTGTCGATGGGCATCATCGGCTCCGACGTCCGCCGCAATTCACTCCTGCATTATTTCGGGATGGGGTCAGTATCCATCGACATGGTCGCGCTCCGCGGCAGGATCGACAGGGGGCTGTACGACCATGAGGAACTCGAAAAGGCCTTCAGGTACTGCAAGAAGAACTTCAAATTCATGTTCAACTCCGGGACAAAGCCTTATTCAGACGACGCCCTTCTGAAGGAGTCAATCCTGATGGCGATGATCGTCAGGGACATGATGATTGGAAATCCCGTACTTGCAGACAAGTCGGCCGCCAAGAAATACGGATACAAGGCCGATGTCGAACATGCCCAGGGCTTCAATGCGATAGCCGCAGGTACACAGGGACAGCGCGCATGGACTGATCTTTACCCGAACTTCGATCTTCCCGAATCAATCCTCAACAGCTCTTTCGACTGGAACGGATACCGCGCCCCATACATCGTTGCTACTGAGAACGATTCCAAGAACGGCATCGGCATGCTGGTGGCCAACCTCTTATCCGGAATGCCCCAGCTCTTCGCCGACATCAGGACCAACTGGACCGCGGAAAGCATCAAGAAGGCCACAGGCGTCGATGTTTCCAAGATCGTTCCGAACGGATTCATAGACAAGAGGAATTCCGGAGCTGGATCGCTTGACTATGCAGTTGATGTGATCTCGCTGGTTGCAAAAGACAAGAAGATCTCGATACAGGAAGTCGCCGCCGCCCTCCGCAAGAACAAGACGCTCCAGAAGAAACTCATCGATGACGCCATCAAAGGCACCACTTACTGTGGCGCAGTCCTTGAATATTTCCTGGGTGACGGCCTCTCGAGCCATTACCGCACGCCGGGCGGAATTTCAATGACCGCCTACCGCTACAACATGGTCGGAGACATGATGACGTTCTCCGTGGTTGAAGGACAGACAGTGGATCTGCCGATAAAAGTTGCAGACCATGTCAACGACGTCACCAACAGCACATGGCCGGAATCATATTGGGTGCCGAGGGACATGAGCTCCTTCGAATACATGTCGAAGATTGGTCCCAACCACGACGCCAACTCGTTCGGCCTGATTGGTGCAGACCTGATAACGCTGAACGCGATGCTGCGTATTCCTGTGGACATGCATAATATCTGCAAGTGCGACATCTTCCGTCCGACGATGTGGGACCGTTTCGGCGGCGATGATTTCAGGGCATGTGAAAAGCTTGGTCCGATGTATATCTGAAAAATAAGATATTGCAGATATTATAAAATGGACACTGTTTTAACGCGGTGTCCATTTTTCTTTTTTACAGTATCTGGCAATCCTAAGTTTTCAGCCCTGCAATCCTTGATTCTCTTCTCCACGGGGGTATTTTTCTTAAATCATGAATTTAAAAACTCCTATCGTTGTCCTAGTATTGCTTGTCTTTTTCACCCGGCTGGGCTTGGCGGGATCCGCTGATTTCCCTCTCAAGGACGTAGCGGTGAAAAACAGCATCGACTTGTCAGGCGACTGGGGATTCAAGATCGACGACGACGACGCGGGGACTACCAACGGCTGGTTTAAAAAAGATTTCAACCGTTCGGGCTGGAAGCCCGTAGCCGTGCCTGGCGTATGGGATAAGAAGCCCGGAGAGATAGACTTCCCAATCTCATCCTGCATAGGCTGGTTCCACCGGCAGGTGACGATACCGAAGGACTGGCAGGAGGATATAGCCATTACATTCCTTGGATCAATGTACTCAACCGACCTATGGATGGATGGACAGTATGTCGGCGTACACCTGGGCGGTTATACTCCATTCACCTTTGATCTTGCGAAATTCGCAAAGCCGGACTCGAAAATCGACATCGTTGTCCGTGTCGACAACCGACTTACGCCAACCATGATTCCCAGCAGCCAGCATATTGGATGGCAGTATTTTGGCGGCTTGTACAGACAGGTCTATCTTGTTCACAAACCCATGGCAAGGCCTGAGAATATTGAAACAGCAATCGAAATTCCAGATGACAATACGGCAAAATTAAAATTAAACGCATTGTTTAAAAACGGAACTTCCGCGGAGTTCCCGGGAAGCATGAAGGTCGAACTCTTCGCTCAAAATATCGTTGTTGCATCAAGCAATGTCCCTGTAGCTTGCTCTGCCGGAAAGACTGCCATCACGCAGACCGAGTTGACCGTCAAGAACCCGACTCTCTGGTGTCCGGACAATCCGTTCCTCTACAATCTCGTGCTGTCATGGGGCGTGGACCGCATGGAGTTCCCTGTGGGCCTCCGTGAATTCAGAGTGCAGGATGGAAAATTTCTGCTCAACAACAAACGCATCTGGATGCAGGGATTTGGCCAGCACGAGGAATACTTTTCAGACGGGCCATGTTATTCGTATGACAAGCGACTGGCAGAACTGAAGCTGATGAAGGACGTCTACAAAATCAATGCCATCAGGCCTGGTCACTATCCAAACCATCCCGACCTCTATAATATCTGCGACAAGCTTGGGATTCTGGTGTTCACCGAGATTCCCGCCTGGCAGGTGAATAGGGAATACCTTGAATCAAACGAGGCATGGGAGCTCTGGCTTGAACCGCAGCTTCGCGAAATGGTCCAGACGCTCCGGAACCATGCCTCAGTTTTTGGCTGGGGCATCAGCAACGAGATTGGTGGAACCCATGGCTACTTCAAGCACGCACTGGAATATCTCAGGAAGATGGATGCTACGCGACAGGCTTCGCTCGTTCTGGCGGCAACGGAGGATTTTGGTTCGATTGAGTTTTTAGGCCTCATCGCGAGGAATTTCCATTATGGCTGGTATCATTCGAAGCTCGTCTACGCACTTCGTAAAGGACTCGCGGATAATGAGCGGGCTGCAAATGGGAAACCAATCTGGGTCGCCGAACTCGGCGCCCATGCGAAGCTGGGCAATTTAAAGGGCGGCTACGGCGACGAGTCCCGTGGATCGGAGGAATATCAGGACAAGGCTGTTCGCTTTGGATACCAGTACTGTGCGACGTCTTCTGAGCTCATAACTGGGATTTCAATATGGACCTGGTCCGACTTCCACCAGCACAACGATATTCTACCCCACGGAATTCTGAATGAGAAAAGAGAGCCAAAGATTGTTGCGTATACCGTCTGCAACCTCTTCAGGGGCGACCTGCGCCTTTTTGTATGCGAGAAAAATGCCCGCTGCAGACCTGGCAAGGAATGGTCTGCATCGCTGAGATACCTGAACATCCTCCAGCAGGAAAAAAAGAATCTCAAGGCGGTCTGGAAGATATTGTCGGGAATAAAGACAGTGGATTCAGGAGAAATAAAGTTCGATGTCACAGGAGTCCGTTCCGCGGAGATTTCCAATATCGCATGGAAAGTACCTGACGAAAACAAGCCGGCCCGCTACTATTTCTGGATAGAGCTTTTCGATTCCGAGGGCAAATGGCTTTATACGAACAGCAGTGTAATCGATGTTGTCGCTGAAACTGAAACAAGGGGCAGGGTAAGCGAACCGCAGTTTCCTGGACTGCTCAAGGTCAAGGTGCTTGATGACGGCATACCTTTGGATGACGCATGGGTCTTATTCGAAGGGATCCGCATGCCCGTCTATTCATTCCCTGGATTGATAATTCCTCTTGACGCCGGGACATACCCCATTGAGATCAAGGCGGAAGGGCGTCAACCACGGAAAAGAGAAATAACAGTAAAGCCGGCAGAATCAACGGAAGTAATTATTGATTTCTCCAAGAAGGACGAGATTCCTAGATGATTTCGAAAGAACAACCTGAATGTTGAACACCAACGAGATTCCAACGCTGGTATTCACGATTTATCGTGTGTCCAATCTTTATTTTGTCTTAGTGTTTAAGCCGTTTCACAAGAATGCCAGACATCAAGGAATTGCACAATGAAAATAAAACACCTGCTTCTGGGGCTCCTTCTCGCCTTTCTAGCGGTGATTTATACAATATATGTCTGGAAGGGATCCTTTGACGGCGATGAATTCCAGCATTCTCATTTCGCCTGGCTCATCTGGAATGGATATGTTCCCTATGTTGATTTCTTCGAGCATCATTCGCCTGCCTACCATCTGATTTCCTCTCCTGTCTTTGCATTCGGGGGTGGTGCCGGACTTATTTTTGTTCTCAGGGCGTTAAGCCTTGTTTGCACTGCATGCGTAGTTCTCATGGTATATCTCATGTCACGCAGACGACTGGAAAACGGAGTTTTTCCGTCATGGTTCGGGGCCTGCCTCCTTGTCGCCGCCCCGATCTTCTTCATGAAGATGTGCGAGGCCCGCCCAGAACCGCTTGCTCTTCTCTGCTACATGCTTTCCGTGTTTCTCCTTACAGGTCCTGCAAAAACTCATCCGCGGCGGAATATTTTGCTTGCCGGATTATTCGGTTCCCTTGCCGTTCTAATCTCCACGAAATATGTGTTCGCAATTTTCGGTGTCATCGCCTGCGCAGTGCTCCTCAACGGCTTCTCATCACTTGTTTTCCTGGGGGCAGGGGCCCTGTTACCATGCGTGGCACTGGCTGCATGGCTTTTTGCGCGTGGAGCTTTGCATGCATTTGTGCAGTCGGCGATTTTCCTCAACATGGACTGGAAATATCATTTCTCGCCGGCGGGCTATTCTGTTGAAGCTTTCACATACAGCGGACCTCTTGTCGTAATAGGAGTGGCGGGGATATTCTGGACTGTCCACGAAAAACATGGAGCCCGGCAGTCGCTGGCATGGCTTGCATTGCTCGCCGGCGGCATCGCCGGCATTCTTTTTGTCCCGGTTCCATACAAGCAGACGTTCCTGCCGGTGTTTCCGATCCTGGCCATAGGCGCCGCGACATTCATCGAATACCTGGGGCATTCCTTAAGGCAGGCTTCACCTGCAATTGAAACTCGAAATTCAAATGTCGAAATTCGAAACAAAATGGAAATCAATGAAACATCCAATGGGTCAGGCTTTTTTTCGAGATTGTTTCGTGCTTCGCATTTCGAATTTCGGATTTTACATAATATTCCCGGAGCAGGGGGTGTAAGTCTTGTTTTTTCGATTCTCCTCCTCTCATGCATCGCCCCGGGAGTTTCAAACATCCTTCGCCAGCTGAAGGATACGAACGCCTCCGACCTCGCGTTGATTAGAAAGGTCGAGTCGATAGATCCTGCGCCTGGACCTGTCTTTGATGGACGGGGCTTGATGTTCTACCGTCCGCATGTCGGCAGGCACGCATGCATGCATGACGAGATCCAGCTGATGATAAATACCGGCGAGTACGTCCAGGATGTCAACGGCTCGCTGTCCGCAAACAACTTTCCCGTAGTGATACGGGATTTCCGCGTTGAAAAAATGCCGACTCCGATACTGTCGTTCATCTCAGCCAACTACCGCCCAACAGATGACGGACGGATCCTTGTGCCTGGAATATCCATAGACCGTTCCAAGCTTGCCGGACGAGCTGCCAGCGTCAATATTCCAGCTTCAGGAACGTATCGTGTGTCATGGCGCGGCAGCGAGCTTCTCCTCAACGGCGCATCTGTGAAAAACCACTCGGAGGTCAAGCTCGTCAAGGGCAGTCAGACAGTCGAGGCAAAAGGTTTCGTCGACAAGCTTGAGTTCATACTGGTGAAAAGACAATGAAGAAAATTTCAAACATATTGCTTCTGGCGCTGCTGGCGATCCTTGCCGTGTGGACTGCCAGGCACTTCTTCATCAGCCTTGCGTATCCATATCCCGTTGACTATGGTGAAGGAGTTGTCGTACACTGGATCAAGCAGTCGGCCGCAGGCATGAAGCTCTATCCGGAGATGACGGAAAATCCGCCTTACTTCCATAATCCATACACTCCGCTCTTCTACTGGATCACCTCCAGGTTCCAATCTGTTTCCGGGAATGTCTTTTTCGCAGCAAGATTCTTGAACTTCATATCGCTGCTTGCTTGCGCTGCCGCGATACTTGTGATGGTCAGGCGCAGGACCGGATGGAGGGGAGGGCTTATCGCGATGTCGCTTTTCGTCTTTTCGCCGGTCATCCTGAAATATGCGGGAACGGCGAAGGTCGACATGACAGCGCTAGCCTTCGCCATGCTATCCCTGCTCATCCTTGATTCCTTCCGCTCGAAAACTAGTTCCTTGTTTTCCGGCATCCTCTGCAGTTTTGCGATTCTAGTCAAACCTACCTACTTGCTTTTATCGCTTGCAGGAGCGATCACGTGCCTGAGGCGGGAAAGGAAACAGTTTGCGATGTTCGCAGCATCGGGCATCATCGCAACGCTGATTGCCTTCATCATTCTCTTTCTCCAGAACGGCGGCGGGGTGATTACTCATCTCCTCGATCTCAACCGCCTGCCTCCCGACTGGGGCAACGTATTTTCAATGCTTGCAAGGGTTGCAGGGAAGCATCCTCTGCTCTTATGCGGACTTGCCGTTTTCATCGTAAGGAATCCTGACAGAAAAGATCCGATCTGGTGGTATGCGCTTCTCATTCCACTCAGCCTCCTCTTCTCGCTGAAGACCGGCGCCGAGGAGAATTACTACATGGAAATAATTGCCGCTGGAGCAATTGCCTGCGGTATATCGACAAGATATTTTGTGCCCGAAGCCGGAACACTGCTGATGTGGAGCACCGTCGGACAGATGGCCCTCTATGCGCCAATCCAGCCTGCTCCTGTGTTTACAAAAGTCTACGGTCAGGAAATGACAGGAACCGGCTACTCTGTGACACCGACAACTGACGACCGCCAGATGAGCGAAGTAATCATGGCGGAAATCAACAGCTCTGAGAGCCCGGTGCTTTGTGAAGACCTCGGATATCTCGTAATCGCCAACAGGGAGATTGCTGTCGAGCCATACCAGTTCGCCCAGCTTGCAAAGTCAAAACGCTGGTCGGACGCCAAGCTGGTGGAAATGGTCGTGGAAAAGAAGTTCGGACTTGTGATACTTGGCGCGGATCCTTCGAACGGGGATACTACTTATTTCACTGGCGGCACTCTCCGAGCCATCAGCGAGAAATATGCGTTGAAAAGAATCGTCGGACGCTTCTTCATATTCGAGCCGAAGCCGTGATTTTTTATCTCCTGGATGTAGGGTTCGCCGTCTCGGCGAAGAAGATTGCCCGGGACGGGCAACTCTACATTTAAGAAAATTCCGTTAGCTCGACATTGTCTTGATTTCCACTGAGAAGACACTTCCTCCGACCTTGAATGAATCGCCTGTCTTCAATTCATATTTCTTGTTTGGCTCGAGTCGTGCCTCGTTCAAATAGGTGCCATTGCTGCTTCCGAGATCGGTCAGTTCGGCCTTGGGCGGGGCGATGTCAAGCCTGCAGTGATGTCTTGAGACTTCAGGATCTGTTTCCTTTGTGATATGTATGAAGCAGTCGGTTCCCCTGCCGATATTTATCAGCACAGGTTCGTCGGCGCTGAACTTCTTTCCTGCGAGCGCGCCGCTTACGCATTTGAAGACAAGCTTATACTTGTGGATCTTGAGCATGGGCTTTATCTCGCTGCCGAATGAGAGTTCCGTCTTTGTGCCCTGCATCGCCCTGATCAGCAGCTTGTCATCGGTGGCAGGAGCTGGGATCACTGGCTCAGGCAATGTCTTAACGGCCAGCTTTACTCCGCATTCCTTGCAGAACTTGGAGTCATCGGGTATCGGCGTCTTGCACTTGTCGCAGATCATTTGTCCTCCATGATGTAATAGAAAATGTGAGAGAGTTGTCAAAATGCAGAATATACAGCAGAATACCTTTAAATAAATCGGGACAAGCTATTTTCATCCATTCAATACCAGTCCAGCTTCACTTTTAAGTCTTGAAGGTTATATTATTGTTTCATATGGAGTTGCCTTAAAATCCAATAAGAGGTGAGATATGAAAAAGACCATGAGGATTCTCCTTCCCTCGCTCGTTTTTATCGCGTTTTTCTTTTGCGTTGGAGCCCAGGATCAGCCACCAGCTGCAAATCCCGCTGCCCCGGCAGCGGCTCAGGCGCAGAAAAAATTCACCGAAGCCCAGCTCGAACAGCTTGTCGCGCCGATCGCCCTCTATCCCGACGGACTCCTGGCCCAGGTACTGGCAGCATCGACATATCCCGTCGATATTGTCGAAGCTGCAAGATGGATCAAGCACAATCCAGAACTCTCCCAGGATGACATCAAGACCGAAATGCAGAATAAAAAATGGGATCCGAGCGTCAAGGGACTTGCCTTCTTCCCCCAGCTACTCACCAAGTTGAACGATAATCTTGACTGGACAAAGGATCTTGGCGACGCTTTCCTCGCCCAGCAGAAGGATGTCCTGTCCGCTGTCCAGACCATGCGGGCAAAGGCCAAGGATGCAGGAACCTTGAAATCCGACACCAATCAGACAGTTGACAGCACGCAGGACGGTGCGATCCAGATCCAGAGCGCAAATCCGGACACGGTCTATGTCCAGAACTACACCCCTTCGACTGCATATGGTTCTTCGTGGAATTCAGGTGGTGTATGGGGATATCCCGATGTTGTCTGCGCGCCTGCCTGGCCATGGGGCTATTACGGCGGTGGCTGGGCGGTAGGTTTCAACTGCTACTGGGGCAATCGTGGATGGTGGATCGGCTACAACAATAATTTCTATAACAACCATTTCATCAATCCCTGGCAGTATAACTCGCACAACCTGTACGATCCGAGAAATCCGAACGATCAGGCCAGCAGGCAGTGGCGGCATGATTCGGCAAATACAAGGCCTGTGACCCAGAACACCCAGCAGATTGCAAGACAGCTTGAAACCGAGAAGAGGGTTCCACAGAGCTTCAAAGGCGAAGACAACGCAGCGTCAAGGCAGCTCCGCCAGGCTGTGAATGCAACTCCCAGGGGTGGCGGCGAACTCGCAAGAACTGCGGCAGGCGACAGTCTGCAGAAGGCGGAACGTAACGCAGCCGGCATTGGCGGCAACTACCCCATTGAGAATCTCGACCATGGATTCAGCGGCGCAATGGATGGGAACTTGGAACGCGCGTACAGCGACAGGGGATATCAAAGCAGATCCATCTCAAGCGGCAGCGGCGGATATAGTGGTTATCGAGGCGGGTATCATGGTGGAGGTGGACATGGCGGCGGAAGAAGGTAGGGAGAAGTGAACAATCGAATGACGAATAACGATCAATCGAACAGACGAAGTTAATACCATGGAGAATAAAATGAACAAGATAAGAAGTTTTATAATTGTGATAGCAATCGCACTTTTAGTTTCCGGATGTAGCAGTGTGAAACCCGATGTCGGGCAGGTGGTCTTTGCATCCCCCGACGAGGCGACTTCATCTCTGAAGGATGCTGTTAAGAAGAATGACACGAAGCGCCTCATGGAGATACTTGGTCCGCAGGGAAAGGATATTGTCTTTTCCAGCGACGAGCGGTTTGACGCCGAGGCCAGAGGATGGTTCACAAAGAAAGCAGACGAGAAAACCGAGATAGTCAAGCTTGAAGATGCCTGCTTCATCCATCTCGGAAACGACAAATGGCCGTTTCTGGTTCCAATCGCGCAGTACGGCGGGAAATATTTCTTCCATACTTCTGCAGGCCTGGATGAAATGCTCAATCGCAGGATAGGCAAGAATGAATTGAACGCCATAAGGGTCTGCAATACCCTCGTTGCCGCCGAGGAGGATTATGCGAAGATGAAGCTGGCTGCCGGAGCCGTCAAGGAGTATGCGGCAAAGCTCTTCAGCGACAAAGGCAAAAACAACGGTCTCTACTGGGATTCAGATGACGCCAAGGACAAAAGTCCGATAGGCGCGCTTATTGTCCTGGCTTCACAGGAGTCCCCTGAACCGGCACGCAGACCCTACTATGGATACTTCTATAAGATACTTGACTCGCAGGGGCCCGCGGCTCCCGGAGGTGCGAAATCCTATCTTGCCGCCGGGAAGATGGTCAACGGATTCGCTTTTGCGGCCTATCCCGCGTCCTACGGTGTCTCCGGCATCAAGACATTCATCGTTTCGAAGAACGGTGTTGTCTTTGAAAAGGACCTCGGCACGGATACCGCAAAGAAAGCCTCCGCCATGACCCAGTTCAATCCCGACGACACCTGGACTCCAGTAAGGGATTGAAGTAGGTACGTGCTTTAGCATGTACCATCTTTAATTTTAGGAATGGGACAGGTTAAAACCCGTCCCTACTTTAAATAACGCGCAAAAAAGTGCGGTACCACGAACTAATAATCATAATCCACTGCTGGAAAATCTCCGTTTCAATACTATCTTTAATAAAATTTGCGCCTAACTGACAAGCTGTAAATTTGAAAACAATCTTTAGCTCTCAGCATGGCGTTCGCAAACAGTTTAACCAGGCGAATTTTATTATGGGAAACGATACTTTTTATATTACGACACCGATCTACTATGTCAACGACAAACCGCATATCGGCCATTCGTACACCACGATCCTTGCAGACGTCCTTTCGCGCTATCACAGGCTTCTCGGCGAACCGACATTCTTCCTTACAGGCACCGACGAACACGGTCAGAAGGTCCAGAAGGCTGCAGTCGCCAACAAGATGACTCCGATCGAACAGTGTGATACTACCGTGGTCAGGTTTAAAGAACTGTGGAAGAAGCTCGAAATAACTCACGATGACTTCATCAGGACCACCGAGGACCGGCATAAGACTGTAGTCCGGAAAATACTGCAGGACCTATATGACAAAGGCGAAATCTACAAGGCCGAATATACCGGACGCTACTGCACGCCATGCGAACGCTTCTTCCAGGAAAAGGATCTCGTCGATGGCGGACTCTGTCCGGAATGCAAGCGTCCGACAGACGAGATCATTGAATCGAACTACTTCTTCAGGATGGGCAAATATCAGCAATGGCTTATCGATTACATCAACTCGCATCCTGAATTCATACAGCCTGATTTCAGGCGCAATGAGACTCTCGGTTTTCTGAAGAAACCTCTAGAGGATCTTTGCATCTCACGCCCGAAATCACGTCTCGAATGGGGAATCGAACTTCCCTTCGACAGTAACTATGTCTGCTACGTATGGTTCGACGCTCTCATAAATTATATCACCGGCGTCGGCTACGGACAGGACGATGCGAAGTTCGCAAAATGGTGGCCCGCGTCCTTCCATCTCATCGGCAAGGATATTCTTACCACGCATACCGTCTACTGGCCGACAATGCTGAAGGCGATGGGCGTTGAACAGCCCAGGACTATTTTCGCACACGGCTGGTGGCTGATTGGCGCCGACAAGATGAGCAAGTCCCTCGGCAATGTCGTCAATCCTATGGGCATGGCTGAGAAATACGGTGTGGATGCGTTCAGATATTTCCTTATGTCAGAGATGTCTCTCGGCAATGATGCATCTTTTACTGAAGAAATTTTCGTCACCCGCTACAACAGCAATCTGGCGAATGACCTTGGAAACCTTCTGAGCCGCGTAGTCAAGATGATCGGCAAGGAGGCCGGAGGAGTCATTCCTGCACCTGGTCCCGAGCATGAATTCGACAAGGAACTTCGTGAAACCGTGCTCGATGCTGTCTCCGAAATGGAAGCCGCGATCCTGGGAATGAAGATCGACCGCGGACTCGAACAGGTCATGAACGCCATCCGTGCGGCAAACCGCTACATGGAGAAGACCGCTCCCTGGAAACTTGCCAAGGAACAGAACAAGGACAGGCTGAACATGGTCCTTTATACAGCTGCGGAATCATTGAGGGTCATCTCCGGAATCCTTTCTCCTATCATGCCCGACAAGATGTGCGAAATCCGCAAATCCATCGGCATCACAGACTATAAGATTGACATAAACACCCTGAAGATGTGGGGTAAGCTCCAGCCTGGACTCAAGGTTGTAGATATCGGTTCGCTCTTCCCGAGGATTGATGTAAAAGCCGAAAACGAAAAAACTGCGAAATCCGCAGAGACAGTTGCTGTCGCCGCAGAAGATGTAATAACAATCGAAGACTTCGGAAAGATAAAGCTCAGGACCGCAAAGGTTCTCGAGGCTGAAAAAGTAGAAGGTGCTGACAAGCTTCTGAAGCTGCAGATAGATGTCGCCGGAGAAAAGCGCCAGCTGATCGCCGGAATTGCACAGTTCTACAAGCCAGAGGAAGTAGTCGGACGCACGATTGTCATTGTTGCAAACCTCAAGCCTGCAAAGATCCGCGGAATAGAATCCCGTGGAATGCTCCTTGCCGCCAAAGATGGAAAGACCCTGAAGCTTATCACCGTAGACGGCGGCGACTTCCCGACTGGCTGCTCAGTGGGCTAAGTAGGTACGGGCTTCAGCCTGTACCAGCATTTTTGGAATTTCAGTTACACGTTAAGAGAAGAATGGTACAGGCTAAAGCCCGTACCTACTTTAAGTATCACAGTCATTTCTGCCTGTGTATCTGAATCGACGATTAATAAATCCGTACATTGTTGATTCCGTTAGTAGTTAAGCAATTATTGGCTGTGTGTCATATCGGTGTATTGTCGATGAAGAGTCCAGATGACAGGCTGTAGGTTTCAGAAATGTAGGAGTTCACAGCTTCAGCTGTGTCTTTTTGAAAGCACGGAAATAATATTGACCACGAAACACACGAATGACACGAAAAAAGCCATTGGCAAGGTTTTGCTACGCAAAAACTTGCCACCATTCTTTCAAATAACCGTGCAAATAAAACAAAAAATGACGGATAGTAGTACGAAGTGCACGAAGGTGTTTCCAGATGTAAAGCTGTCTGTCACAGACAAGATTTCCATATTCTTTCCTTCCCCCGCAAAGATTGCCACGACTTCCGCGTCTAATTGTAAATGAATCACGGAGCGCTGGCGTCTCGCCGGCAATATTGAATTATCCATAATCGCCAATATATTCTTTGAAGTTGTAACTTGAACATGCCGGGGGTGCCATGAAAAAGATATTCCTTTTGATTTTAATCATCCTATCCCTGGTATATTCAAGATCTATATACATGCAGATAGGCGTTTATGAAGTAGGTACGCCCTTTAGGGTGTACCAGCATTTTGGAATTTCAGTTACTCTTTAAGATAAGAATGGTACAGGCTGAAGCCCGTACCTACTTTAAGCGGAAAAGGTCTTTTAGATGAATTGAGGCTGCAAGGTTATCGTTAAATTTTCAGGAGCTGTTATGAAAAAAGTATTTGTCTTTCTTCTGTTTGTTTTGATTGCATGTATTCCTTCTTCTTACTCTGAAGATTCAAGCCCGGGGGCTGGGAAAATCAGATCGTGGCTGGACAAGATTCAGATACAGAAGATGGAATTCAACGATGCTCCTGTTGACAAAGTCCTTTCTGAAATCTACAAGGCTGTTGTCGCTGTTGATACCACGAAGAAGGGCTTGAACATGGCTATGATTCTCAACCCGGATCAGAAGGGCAAGCTCCCTGTAATCACCATGAAATTCGAGGAAGGCTCATTGTATTCAGTTCTTCAGAAGTTCTGCAAGCTTGCAGGATTGACTCTCCGTATCGAAGATGATTTGCTCTATTTCTATCCAACCGGAGAGCTTCCGCATCCGTTTTATATGGAAACTAGGATATATCCTGTGGAAAAGGAGTCGTTTACTGAACTTGGGGCATCTAATGAAGGTCCGACGGCTGGAGCAGAAACTGATGGCGGAGCTTCGAGCGGAGAGGATCTGCTTGAACAGTATTTCATATCTAGGGGCATTCCTTTCCCTCCCGGGGCGAAAACGGTTTTTGACTCGCGCATATCACGCCTGATTGCTACCAACACACCCGATAATCTAGATAAAATTGAAGAAATCATCCACGAGTTGAATGTTGTCGATCCTCAAGTTGGGATTGGGGTTAAATATCTAAAGATTACGGAATCGGATTTCAGAAAAGTTGTCGGCGAGGACATGGCGTTGAATCCTAGGCAAATAAACTCGTCATTGTATTCTAAGCTGATGGAATCTGGAAAGATTCAGGTTGTGGCCGACAGCTATATCCTCACGCAGAACGGACAGGAAGCTACAGTAAGAATGGTCTCCGAGAAGTTCTTTCCTATAAGGTGGACCGAGTCAAATCTTGTTGATGAAAACAGAGAAAAGGCTGCGGCTGGCACTGAGAAAGATGATAAGGAGAAAGGGAAATCACATGTCACGTATTCAACTACCCCTGAATTTGGCGGCCAAACCGAACTTGGTGTAAGGCTTACGGTTACCCCTACCGTAGATGCCGACCGATATACGATATCCCTTGATATGACTCCCATGATCCAGAGCCATATAGGCTGGACAGATTACGATCTCGGTGAAACGAAGGCAAAAATGCCTGATTTCGCAGTCTCGACCGCTGAAACAAAAATGGTCATTTATGACGGGTCGAGCGTTCTTCTAGAAAGCAGTCTAAAAGACGAGGCTGTTGATGGAACCGACAAGACTGTTTCCGTGAGGCATTTCATTTTCGTGATGGTGAAACTTATCAATCCAGATGGGAAGCTTCTCAGGAATGGCGATGTTCCTGCGAGGACCGTTGTAAAGAAGAAGGCATGGGCACTGTACGAGAATATAAAAGACTTTGACAAGGTTGATTCTTCAGTAGTTCAAAAATTGTCGGGCAAGATTGATTTTGAAGCTATAAATTTGACTCCTGACAAAGTATTTGAAGCCCTTGCGCCAAAGATGAAGGCATCGGGCTTAACTTTGAGAAAAGATTTCCAGGAGCCTTGGAAGAAGACATTCATCACAATGTTCATAAAGGATATGGCGCTAGGCGAAGTCCTGCGAATCCTTGCTATATGCACTGATTCCGGAATAAGCATAGAGGGTAATGAAATAAGGTTCAATCAGCCTGAAATGAAAATGGAGACGAAGAGCATCAGGGTAAGGGCGGCATTGATAGCTGCAGGATATCCAGGAGGAGTTTATGACTTTGATGGCCGGGTGCAAAAGTTTGAAAGCAATCCTGCTGCTGAAAGCAACCAGGGATTGATGGATTATTTCAGCCAAAGGGGAATAAGCTTCCCGAAAGGTTCTGGAATAATATATGAGAGACGGGCAGGCGTCTTGTTGATAAGGAACACTACGGAGAACGTCCGCAGGCTTGAGGCGCTTCTCCGTGACCTGGACATTGAAACTCCTCTGGTACATATACAGTTCGATATGATTGAAATGAAATATGATGAACTGGAAAAGATAATGTCCGAGAACAAGACATCCGAGTTTGCTGGCACAGCCTTCTATCACCTCCTCCTCAAGTCAGGCAAGGCGAAGATTAACTCACAGAGGATTGTTGCAACGAGCGGACAACCTGCGCTGGGCAGACAGGTGCTTGAGAAATATTTTCCAACATCATGGACTGAGCCTGCTTTTGCATTTGAAAAGGATTCCACGGTTTATACGCCATCTTATGCAGAGCTAGGGGAGGCGACTGATCTTGGACAAAGGCTTGAAGCTACGGTTACGGTCAGCCCCAATAATTATACCACTTCTCTTAATCTTCATCCACTGACAAGAGAACAGATCGGCTGGAGCGAATATCCGTACGAAGTTATTTTGAATAAGGTTTCGGACAAGGTTGTTCTTGAGAAGAACAAGTTGATCATGCCTGAATTTGCCTTAAGGGATATTTCGACGAATGTAAAGTGCTACGATGGGGAGACCATTCTCGTCGGGAAGACTTATCTCGGATTCGACCCAGAGAAGGAATCATTCTTCAATTACAGGACAGCGAAATACGACGGGAAGGTCATACTGTTCTTCATAACGCCAGTCCTTGTGAACCCGGATGGCAATCCTGTTAGGAAGTAGGTACGGGCTTCAGCCTGTACCAGCATTTTGGAATTTCAGATACACTAAGAGAAGAATGGTACAGGCTGAAGCCCGTACCTACTTATCCGTTTGAATAATTCTGCATGAATTGTATCTTACGACTTCGTTTTTTCGTCCACGCTTCAAACAACGGGAATAAAAATGAATAAGATACTTTTTCTGGACCTTGTCAAGATGCATGAGCCCATCAAGAAGGAACTTCATGATGCGGTTATAGGAGTAATTGACAGCGGCCACTATATCGGCGGCGAGGAACTCAAGTCGTTCGAGAAGGAAATGGCCGCATGGCTGGGTGTCCAGAACCTCTGCGGCGTGGCCTGCGGGACAAGTGCGATATTCGCAGTCCTCAAGGCAATGGGCATAGGGGCTGGAGACGAAGTAATCACTACCGTCCATACTGCTATTGCCACAGCTGAAGCCATCACGCTTACAGGCGCACAGGTAGTCTTCTGCGACGTGACTGCCGACGGGTTCAATCTCGATCTCGACCAGGTTGAGAAGAAGATAAATTCAAGGACCAAGGCGATCATCGCCGTCCATCTCTACGGTCAGCCTGTAGACATGGACAGGGCTCTGGCGATCGCCAGGAAGCACAACCTTAAACTTGTCGAGGACTGTGCGCAGGCGCAGGGCGCCAAGTACAAGGGGAGGAAAGTCGGGACGATTGGAGATGCCGGCACCTTCAGTTTCTTCCCGTCGAAGAATCTCGGGGGATTCGGGGACGGCGGGGCGATCACGATGAAGGACGCAGCTCAGTTCCGCTATGCAAAGATGTTCTCGAACCACGGGCGGGAGAGCAAGTACGATCACGAGTTCGAGGGCATCAACAGCCGTCTCGACGCCATCCAGGCCGCGCTCCTCCGGGTATGCCTGGGAAAGCTTGACGAGTGGAATGCCGGACGCAGGCAGGTCGCCGCCTGGTATGATGAAGGTCTCAAGGGTATCCCCCAGCTTAAAACGCCGCAGGTACTTGCGGACAGCGAACCTGTATATCACCTTTATGTAGTGGTGGTTCCCGACCGCGAAGCTCTTGCAAGACACCTGAAGGAAAAGGGGATTGAGACAGGCGTCCATTATCCCTATTCATTGAATGTCCTTCCCGCTTTCGCCCGTCTGAAGCAGGGCAGGGGACATTTTCCGGAGGCGGAATATGCGTGTGGGCATGTATTGTCCCTGCCTGTTTCTCCTTCCCTCTCGAAGAATGAAATCGACTATGTCTGCGATGAAGTCCGGAAGTTCTACAAGTAATATAAATCCGTAAAACACTTGACGGGTTTTGCGGATCCATATAAGTGGAAAAATCTCTGTTTTTTACCTTGTTAAAACTGCAATTAATCATACATTACCTCTTCGCTGTTTTTTTATGCAACATTGAATCTGAAAAATGGAGTATCAATAGGTCAACATGAGTGATATAACGACAAGAGATTATCCGATAAACATTGAAGATATCATGCATACTGCGTACCTGCAGTATTCCTTGAGCGTAAACGTCGGACGCGCAATACCGGATGTGCGAGACGGCCTCAAGCCCGCGAACCGGCGAATCCTCTACGCGATGCACAAGCTGGGGCTTACAAAAGGCCATGCCTATACCAAGTGCGCGAAGGTCGTCGGCGAAGTTATTGGCAACTATCATCCGCACGGCGATGTTTCGGTCTATGAGACTCTTGTCCGAATGGCCCAGGATTTCTCGATGAGGGAGACGCTGATTGACGGCCAGGGTAACTTCGGCAGCATAGACGGCGATCCTCCTGCCGCATACAGGTATACCGAATGCCGTCTCGAGCGCCTTGCCGAAGAGCTTCTTGTCGACATTGAGAAGAACACAGTCAATATGTCGCCGACATTCGATGAATCGACCATGGAGCCTGACGTGCTTCCCTCGAGCTTCCCGAACCTCCTTGTCAACGGTTCGACAGGTATCGGCGTAGGAATGGCGACGAACATGCCTCCGCACAACCTCGGGGAAATTATTGACGCTACAGTCCATCTCCTCGACAATCCGTCATGCCGCGTCGCGGATCTCCTGCAGCATGTCAAGGGGCCTGATTTCCCTACCGGTGCAACAATCTGCGGAGTTGCAGAAATTAAAAGATACTATGAGACGGGCAGGGGGAGCATAAAGATCCGCGCAAAGGCCGAGATCATCGACAAGGACGGCAAGGAGCAGATCGTCGTCACCGAAATACCCTATGCTGTAAACAAGGAGAATCTGGTTTTAAAGATTGCGGAACTTGTGAACGACAAGAAGATCACCGGGATATCCGGACTGCGCGACGAGACAAGCAGGCGTTCCGGAATAAGGATCGTGGTCGACATCAAGCGCGGTGCGATGGCCACCATCGTAATGAACCAGCTGTACGCCCACACGCAGCTTGAGACCACTTTCGGCTCGATATCCCTGGTCGTCGACAACAAGCGTCCCAGGATCCTGGACCTGCGCCAGCTTCTGCAGGCATACATCGACCACCGCCTGGATGTCGTCACCAGGAGGACGAAGTTCGAACTCGACAAGGCGGAGGCGAGGGCCCACATCCTTGAAGGACTCCTGATCGCAGTCAAAAACATCGACGAAGTTGTAAAGATAATCCGTGCGTCCCGCACCAAGGAAATAGCCGGTCAGACTTTGATAAAGAGGTTCAACCTGAGCCAGAAGCAGACCGATGCGATTCTTGAGATGCGCCTCCACCAGCTGACCGGACTTGCGATCGAGGACCTTGAGCTGGAATACAACGAGCTCCTGAAGCTCATCGCATACCTCAAATCCCTTCTTGCGAGCAGAGAAATGCGCCTCAAGGTCATCAAGGACGAGCTTCTCAAGATCAGGGAGAAGTATGCAAGCCCAAGGAAGACTGACATAGCTCCGGATGAGCGCGACCTCAACATTGAAGACCTCATAGCGCGCCATTCATGCGTCATCACCGTCTCCAATACCGGATACATCAAGCGCGTTCCAGCCACCACCTTTGATTCACAGCACCGCGGTGGAAAAGGTGTCAAGGGCATGGAGACCAGGGAAGAGGATTTCGTCGAACATCTTTTTAATGCGCACAGCCATGATATCATCTTCTTCTTCACCGACAAAGGACAGATGCACTGGCTCAATGTCTACGAGATTCCGGAAGGTACGAGATTGGGCAAGGGCAAGGCGATCGTAAACATGATCAGGATCGAACCCGGCGAACTCATCCGCGCGATGCTGACTGTTCCGAAAGAGGATGTCGAACGCGATGACCTCTATATAATCATGGCGACGAAGTGCGGTCTTGTGAAAAAGACCAGGCTTTCAGAATACAAGAACCTCAGGAAGGCCGGTATCAGGGCCATATCCCTCCAGGATGGCGACGACCTTATCAGTGCGATTGTCACAGACGGAAAGAAGGAGATAATCCTTTCAACCTCGCTTGGAATGGCGTGCAGATTCACAGAAGACCAGATCAGGATAGTCGGCCGCATGGCGAAGGGTGTCACAGGAATGAGGTTCAAGCTCAAGAAGGACTTTGTGATTGGAATGGAGGCCGTCGAGCCGCTCGAGGAAATCGAGAATGACGAGGAGGCTCTTGCCAAAGGCGGTCCTGAAATCCTCGTAGTATCCGATGGCGGACTCGGCAAACGCAGCCTGGTAAGCCAGTATCGCAAGACCAGGAGAGGCGCAAAAGGCGTTCTCAACATCAAGCTCCGCGAAAAGGAAAAAGTAGTCGCCGCAGTGAGGGTGAAGCAGAACGACGAGCTTCTGATTGTGACTGTCAAGGGGCAGACCACCAGGATACCGTCCAATGAAATCCGCACCGTTGGCAGGGCTTCAAAAGGGGTCAGGATCATGGATCTGGCAGAGAATGACCTTATCAGCGGTGTCGTCAAGCTCATGGAGCTCAAGGAAGGGGACAATCCTGATGGAGCCATCCCAGCCGAGCCTGAAGTCCAGCCGGGAGAGACGGCTGCTGGCGAACCTGCTCCTGAAAAAGAGTGAGTCCGGAATTGATCTTTGTTTGTAGTTAACGCAATATTGCGTGTCTCTGTCTCTATAATTTAGAACAGCCGATATCTGCTTAACTGCGAAAAGAAGGACAGCTTTAAGATTTACGCTTTGATTTAAGGGTTGACGCCATGAAATTCCGCTTCAAAAATCGTTCGATAGCCTGTACCGGAAAAACACAGGTCATCGGCATTGTAAACGTCACTCCCGATTCCTTCAGCGACGGCGAAGAATATTATTCCACGGACAAGGCGGTAAAGCACGCCATTGAACTTATTGAAGCAGGTGCGTCGATCATAGACATAGGCGGGGAGTCGACACGTCCGGGTTCCGAACCGGTGGATGTCGAGGAGGAAATCCGAAGAGTACTGCCGGTCGTGTGCGAACTTCGCAGAGAGCGGCCTGATGCGGTCATCAGCGTCGACACCATGAAAAGCGAAGTTGCGGTAAAGGCCCTGGAGGCCGGTGCCGACATTATAAACGATGTCAGCGCCTTGCGGAATTCGCGGGACATGGCTGGAGTCATTGCCGAACACAGGGCGGGTGTTTTCCTGATGCACATGCGCGGAACACCAAAGACGATGCAGGCGAAGCTCCACTACAGGAATCTTATCGGCGAAATAAATTCATTCCTCACCGATTCCATCAGGAGGGCCGTAGATGCAGGCATAAACAGGGAGAATATAGCGGTCGACCCCGGAATAGGTTTCGGAAAAAACAAGGAGCAGAACCTGCAGATAATATCCCGGATAGAGAAGTTCAGGGAGAACGGCAGGCCGATAGTAGCAGGACCTTCAAGGAAAAGGTTCATCGGGCAGATCCTCGGTGGAATTCCTCCTGAGGAGAGGGCTTGGGGGACGGCCGGCTCAGTGGCATATCTTGCGATGAGGAAAATAGATTTCGTGAGGGTCCATGATGTCAAGGAGATGGTCCAGATGCTGAAGGTGCTTTCCGAAATAAACCTGCTGGATGTCCAATTTGGACTTTGATTTTCATCGGATATTGGAAATTCCCTGTTGGACATTGCCTGTTAGTGTCCTGTGAAAATCCGCATGGTTTCCCTGATTCGGTTTTTAAAATCGCGTTGTTGAGTTAAGTTATCCTCTGTAACAGAGGTCTGTAATGACGGAATTTTCTCCCTATTTCAACAGTATCTGGATTTACTTCAGCTTTGCGCTGGAGGTGATGATCCTTGCCGTGATCATCTACTACGGGCTTTATTTCCTGCGCGGGACAAGGGCGGCAAACGTACTTGCAGGAATAATCATAGCGTTGCTTCTTCTCACCCTGGCGACTGATTTCCTGAAATTCGAAGTCATAACCGAGCTCCTCAACGGGCTCTGGCTGATATTCCCGCTCGCGATCATTGTCATATTCCAGCCTGAGATAAGAAGGGCCTTCGCCCAGCTGGGCAGCAGCAGGCCTTTCACGAAAAGGCTTAAGAAGGAGGAGACGATAAACGAGGTCGTACAGGCCGTTGAATTCCTTTCCGTGAACAAGCGGGGGGCCTTGATTGTGTTCCAGAGGCAGATTGGGATGCGGGCCCTCATAAGCAGCGGAATCAGGATAAACGCGCGGGTAAGCCATCAGCTTATACAGACCATATTCCATCCAAATACCGCCCTACATGACGGCGCGATCGCCATTGAGGACAACGAGATCATTGCAGCGCATATAATCTTCCCGCTGACACAGAGCGTCTCGCTCTCAGATTCGCTTGGGACACGGCATCGGGCGGCTATCGGCGTCACCGAGGAGACTGATGCGGTCGCCGTTGCGGTTTCCGAGGAGACTGGAGGCATAAGCATCGCATGCAGGGGGAATATTATCAGGAATATTTCAGCTGAGAAGCTTTCACGTTTTCTCCGCTCCCTGCTCATACCTTCGCAGAACGATACGTTGAGGGATATCTTTGAGGACATGGCTGAAAATGATGAGATGTCGGGATTCTCAGGAGGGCAGAAAAATGAGTGACGGACAGAAAACCGGAACTTCCTGGATCCCTGGAATAATTAGGCATGACTATCTGCGCAAGCTTATCGCCTTGTGTTTCGCCCTTCTCGTCTGGTGGAAGGTATCGATGCAGATAGGAATCGAGGAGATCGTCAGGAACGTCCCCGTGAACGTCATTGCCGGGGAGAATACGGTGAACCTTGACGACAGCGTCAAATACGTCGACATTACAGTCAGGGGCAGATCCCAGAAAAGGCTGAATCTGCTTTCTCCCACCGACTTCAAGATTGAGCTCCATGTCGGTGACAACGCCTATATGCCGGGAAAGCCCCTGACATTCAACATCCTCAAATCGGCTTCTGTTTCCAAGCCATTTGGAATAAACGTTGCAAAGTTCAGTCCTGAAATGCTCGTACTTCGTTTTGACAGGAAAATCACGAGGGATATGCCTGTAAATGCGAGATTCACAGGCATGACTTCCGAGGATTATGCATGCGGAGAGGTCAAGCTTACGCCTGACAGGGTCAGGGTTTCCGGGCCTGAAAGCATTTTGAGTTCCTTTGCAAGGGTACATACCGAACCAATATTCCTCGATCAGAAGACGGTCGAAGATTTCGAATATATCGCCAGGATAGCCGACCCTGGAGGCAAAGCCGTGATTTCCCCGCAGAAGGTCACCGCGCACGTGGAAATATACAGGAAAATAGATACGAGGGTTTTTTCAGGCCTTCCTATAAGCATCCTCAGCGCTCCGGGTTCTGGCAAGCTGGTAAAGAAGATTACTCCTACGAATGTGGACGTCACGGCTGGAGGCGTCAAGAGTTCGCTTGAAGTTATGAACGGAAGCGAGATTTCCACCTTTGTCGACGCTTCGGCCTCCAAGGAGCCTGGAATATACAAGCTGAAAGTACAGTCCCATGTGGCTCTTCCTGAAATCAAGATCAGCAGCATCTCGCCGGCCGAAGTGGAAGTGGAAGTTTATAATGAAAAATAATTCCGGCCCGTCATGAAAAATCCGGATCTTATCCGTGTATGCGCAGCAGTGCTGCGAAATGACGGCAAGGTGCTCATGTGTTCCCGTCCCCACGGCCGCCATCTTGCGGGACACTGGGAGTTTCCCGGAGGCAAAGTCCATGCAGGCGAAACTGACGAGGAATGCCTCAGCAGGGAGATACTGGAGGAACTTTCAGTCGATGTCATCGTCCTGGACCTCATAGGCGGGATAGTCTATGCATATCCGGAAAAGAATGTCGAAATATTGTTCTACAGGTCTTTCCTTAAAGATGCATCACAGAAGATAACCGCTACTGAAAACCAGGAACACCTTTGGATCGATGTCGGAAGTATCCTGGAGATGGAGCTTGTTCCGGCGGATTATGACTTTGCGGCCTGGCTGGCCTCAGAGTAATCCCGTCATCCATGGAACCGGCAGTTCGGCAGCCTCACTTGATCCTGTCTGCGAATTCCGCAAAATCCTTGGGAAAAGGGGCCTCGAAGAACATTTGTTTCCCGGTCACGGGATGCGCAACGGAAATCTTCCAGGCATGGAGCAGCTGCCTTGGCGCTGCAATCTTCTGCTTGCCTCCATAGACTTCATCCCCCATGACAGGAATCCTCTTGTGTGCAAGATGAACCCTGATCTGATGTGTGCGTCCGGTTTCAATTTCAACATCAAGCAGCGAGACAGGGATTCCGTCGATCTCTCCGGACTTGATCACCTTGTACCTGCTTATGGCGATCTTGCCGCCTTTTTCCAGCACGGTGAATTTCTTCCTGTCTACGCGGTGACGGCCTATCTGGGTCATGATCTCCTCTTCGGATTCCTCTGGTATCCCATACACGATTGCGGCATAATGCTTTTTCACTTTCCTGTACTGGAAGGCCTTTGAAAGGGCGTACATTGATATCGGATTTTTCGCAACGAGCAGGCAGCCGGAGGTGTCCTTGTCAAGACGGTGCACGATCCCGGGCCTCGAGTGGTCCTCCAGCTTATCAGCGAAATCCTCATCCCGTCCGAGAAGGGCGTTGACAATCGTCCCTTCATGGTTTCCGGCGGCCGGATGGACGACTATTCCCGCATCCTTGTTTATGACGATCATGTCGCTGTCCTCGTAGAGCACGTTGAGCGGAATGTCCTGCGCCGAGAGGGTAGTCTCCTTCTGCACGGGGACATCAATGGTTATCTTGTTGCCTGTCTCGACGGGATATTTCGACTGCAGGCAGGTTTTGCCGTTGCATGATATCCTTCCCTCTTTAAGGAGCTTCTGGAAATATGTCCGTGAATACTCCTTGAAGGAGTCGGCCAGGAAACGGTCTATCCTGCATTCGTGGTATTTTTCATCGACAATGATTTCAAGCATTTTTCTGTTTCCGTCCAAGATTGTTTTTTAAAGTATATGTTAAAAGCAGTATTCCCGCAGCTGCAACCATCAGTCCGATGGATTGCGAAACGGTAAACTTATCCAGTATGAACTGGCGGTGGTCCCCCCGCATCGATTCGATCGTAAACCTGCCCAGTCCATAGCATATGAGATATGCGGCGGCGGTCTGTCCGGGTTTTAATTTCCTCACCAGATAGCAGAGTGCAAAGGCTAGCGCCAGATTGAAGATGGACTCATATATCTGTACAGGATGAAGGTGCTGGCTGATACATGCTTCCGGATGCAGGGGATCGCTTGGAAAAGCCGTGGCAGGGGAAGAGCCTGCAGGAAACTGTACCGACCACGGCTGGTCAGAAGGCTTGCCGTAGCAGCAGCCGTTCAGGAAGCAGCCGATCCTTCCGAAGAAATGGCCTATTGCAAGCGAAGGTCCGAATAAGTCCAGTACTTTAAGGATATTGAGTTTCTTCCTCAGACAATAATAGATCAGTACGGAGATTGCGCAGAGGAACCCCCCGAAGAAGACAAGGCCGCCCTGGTCGATTCTTATGATGCTGAGCGGATTGTCCCTGTACAGCTTCCAAAACTGCACCACGTAGAATATCCTTGCCCCGACTATTCCGGCAATCATGCTGATCATGGCGACATCGGTTATCTGCTCTGCATCCATGCCGGCCGTCTTCCGGTTGAGCATGAGCAGGTAGACGGCAGAAAGGAAGCCCAGGGCCGCCATTATGCCGTACCAGTAGATGGTCAGGGAGCCTATGTGTAACGCCACTGAATGCATAGCCTATCCTTTGATTTACGATGAGAGGCCTATAAGATACCTTTGTTTTTCTCCTTTGCCATTCAAACTCAGGGCAACCTGGGATAATTTAAAGTATTATGAGGGCAAGTCAATCGGACTAATCTATGTCTTCGGATGCTTGAAATTCAGGAATGAGGCTATAACTTCAAAATTTTACTGTAAAATCAGAAAGGATATCAAGTGACTGATTTAATTGCAAGCCACATAGAGTTAGCAGCAAGCCATGCCCACGTATGGGGATTTCTGATCATTTTTATTTTCATGGCCATAGAAAGTTCATTTATACCGTTTCCGAGCGAAGTTGTCATGATACCCGCCGGATTCCTGGCATTCAGGGGTGAATTGAGCTTTGGTTCACCTCTTGTCGATGCCTCAGCCGCAGTCTTGTGCGGTCTCCTGGGCTCAATGACGGGTGCTTATTTCAATTATTATTTCGCACTATGGCTGGGCAGGCCCTTCCTTCATAAATTCGGACATTACTTCTTCCTCCCCCCCAAGACCCTTGACAGGGCTGAAGAGATTTTCCGGAAATACGGGGATATCACAACTTTCGTCTGCAGGCTGCTTCCAGCCATACGGCAGGTGATATCTGTTCCAGCGGGTCTTGCGAAGATGAACATATTCAGATTTTCCCTGTTCACCGGACTCGGGGCCGGAATATGGGTCATCATATTGACGGCCATTGGCTATTATCTGGGTTCGCTCGCAAAAGACATGTCGTACAAGGAGCTTGTACACAAGGGCAAGGACATTCTCCATCATAATTACATATGGATATTCCTGGGACTTGCGGTAGTAATCATTGCTTATCTGATTGTCCATAATATGATAATGAAGTCGTCTAGGAGCAGGAATCTTCCTGCACAAGCCTGAATATATTGGAAATAACACGTTTCGTATGTTATTTTCTAGCCGCTAAAAATAATAATACCCCGTGGTGTAATGGTAGCACAAGTGGTTTTGGTCCATTTAGTCCAGGTTCAAATCCCGGCGGGGTAGCCAATAAATTTTCCAGCGGAAACTTCACGACAGCATCAGCAATCAGGCTTTTTATCCGAGTTGATGATCTGGTCGCTATACTCAGGATAGAGTTTCTGAAGGCATTCCGGGCAGATTCCATGAGTTAGGCTCTGCTTTGTCTTCTCTGAAAGATAAATCTCTATCGACTGCCATGATTTCATGGTGCGAGGATCCTCCTGGGGCCTCCTGATCTTCTTGCAGTTTGCGCATATCGGCAGTATCGCTCCAAGAGAGCCAATGGTGTTTATGGCCCTGCGCAGGTGGTACATGTGTGAAATAAGGGCGCCATAGAGCACGACCGTCACCATCGCGGTGACACCTCCAACTATCAGGTGTTCGGAATCGAAAAACGGGATTTCAGGGTGCAGGAACCTGTCAACCAGCGCGTTCAGGCTTCCCATGAAGAGCACAATCATGACATACAATATGATTGTGAAGAACCTGCTCCTGCTTATCTTCTCCATATTTTTCTGCAGTACCAGATTCATGTGCATGCTCCTTCTTTGACTTTTCCTTGTGCGAGCCTGGCTGGAATGCCAGGCAGTAAGTGCCTCCAACCGTATTTGAGCCACAGGCGCCTTGCCGACACATTGACGACCATGTCAATTGCAACTGCCCCTTCATCTGTTGCAAGTTCGGTCTCCTTGACACCTTGACGGTGGCCTGGTTGTTGCCGTGCGGGAATCCAATCACTGAACAAACTTCCACTTCAGTTCCAGCTAGGATTTCCTTTGCCATTCATTTGGCTCCCCTTTGTTTGTTTATTGCTTTGCAAGCTGTAATTTCGAGATATCTGCCTGCATTCCTCATCGAGTCTTCGGTGTTTTTTGCTTCCTTGCATATCGGCCAGACTGAATTGATTCCTGTTTTTCTCAGATTGGCCAGATTCTTCCCGGCGCATCCGCATATGGCCATGCATGGTACTTTATGCTTCTTTGCGAGTTTCGCAACTCCGGCAGGGGCTTTGCCGTAGGCGGTCTGGCTGTCGAGCCTGCCTTCGCCAGTGATAACGAGATCAGCCCCCTTGATTTTCTTTTCAAGTTCAACGAGCTCGAATACCACGTCAATCCCCTTTTTGAGCCTTGCTCCAAATAAGCCGTAGAATCCAGCGCTGATACCTCCGGCGGCGCCACCGCCTTTTATCTTCCTGATATCTTTCCCGGTATGCTTGCGGACCATGCCTGCGAATATCGCAAGGCCATGCTCAAGCTCACTGACTTGTGCTGGAGTTGCGCCTTTCTGCGGGGCGTATACGGCAGCGGAGCCTTTGGAGCCCAGAAGCGGATTCTCGACATCGCATATGATTTCAATCATCTTGCTTTTTGAGAGTTCTTCCGCATTGCGCGAATCGATTCCGGATATTCGATTCAGGTCTCCACCGGTAGGTACAGTTATCGCTTTTCCAGTCTTGTCAAAAAATACAACTCCAAGAGCCGCAGCCGCTCCAGTCCCCCCGTCACATGTCGCGCTTCCTCCGATCCCCAGGATGATTTTCTCAGGATTCAGCTTTAAGGCTCTTGCTATAAGCTGGCCTGTCCCGTAAGTCGTTGTCTCCATCGGATTGCGTAGATTTTCCGGGAGCATCGCTAGTCCGGATGCAAGTGCCATTTCGATGAATGCGGTTTTCTCTTTTGGGAGCCAGCAGAATTCAGAGCAGATCTTTTCCTTGCGCGGACCGACAACCTTGCACTTGATGGTCTTTGACGAAGGCAATGACTTGACGACATCCAGAAGGCCGTCTCCGCCGTCGGCGACAGGGCATATGACGACTTCAGAATTTGGCAGTGCCTTCCTGATTCCGCGCGAAACCGCCTTTCCTGCATCGATGGAGGAAATGCTGCCTTTGAAGGCGTTTAGTGCAATTACTATTTTCATGCGGACACCAGTAAAAAAAAGTTGCAGAGGCGCAAAGGCACAGAGTTGAATACATTACAGGACTTGATTAAAGAAATCATCCAGTCATCAATCCATTCTTCCAGTCTTCACGGCTTAGGATAGCCTTTCAACGCAGCAAGAGATTTTTTTATCTCCTCTGTCGGCATATGGTAGTTGGTCAGCTTGCCGCTGAAATATTTCTCGTAGCCTGCAAGATCCATCAGACCGTGTCCGGACCAGCAGAAAAGGATGCTCTTCTCCTTGCCTTCTTCCTCGGCCTTCTTGGCCTCATGCGCCACGGCAGCTATGGCATGTGTTGTTTCAGGCGCAGGAATGAACCCCTCCGACCTTGCCCACATTACACCATACTTATAGCAGTCGAGCTGGTTTACAGACGTAGCCTCCATGAGCTTGTCTTCGAGAACCTGGCTGACCAGCGGTGCGAGACCGTGGTAGCGCAAACCACCCGCGTGCATCGGAGCAGGTACGAATCCGTGGCCGAGAGTATGCATCGGCATGAGCGGAGTTTTCTTGGACATGTCCCCGAAGTCGTACAGGAATTGCCCCTTTGTCATGGAAGGGCATGCTGTCGGCTCGACACCTACGATCCTGACTTTTTTGCCGTGGATTTTGTCGCAGACGTAAGGGAAGGCTATCCCGGCAAAATTGGATCCGCCGCCTACGCAGCCGATGACAATGTCCGGATACTCTCCTGCTATCTTCATCTGCTTCTGTGCTTCAAGGCCGATGACTGTCTGGTGGAGACATACAAAGTTGAGGACGCTTCCGAGCGAGTATCTCGTGTTCTTTGAGCTGATGGCATCTTCAATTGCTTCGCTGATCGCGATACCGAGACTTCCAGGCGTATCGGGGAACTGCTTGAGGATCGTCCGTCCGACTTCAGTGTCCATGCTAGGGCTTGGCACGCATTTTGCGCCCCATGTCTCCATCATGATTTTCCTGAAGGGTTTCTGCTCGAAACTTATTCTTACCATGTATACTTTAAGTTCGAGTCCGAACATCTGTGTCGCCATGCTGAGTGCGCTTCCCCACTGTCCGGCACCGGTCTCGGTGGTAAGTCTCTTTATGCCTGCAATCTTATTGTAGTATGCCTGGGGGATGGCCGAGTTCGGCTTATGGCTTCCAGCAGGGGAAACTCCTTCGTTCTTGTAATAGATCTTGCACTTCGTGCCAAGGGCCTTTTCAAAATTGACTGCCCTGTAGAGAGGGGAGGGGCGCCAGAGCGCAAGCTTCTCCATCACAGGCTCCGGAATCTTGATCCAGCGCTCGCGGCTGACTTCCTGCTCGATGAGGTTCATTGGGAAAATAGGCTCGAGATCCTTTGCCTGGATTGGTTCCAGCGTGCCCGGATGAAGCGGAGGCTTCATGGGGTTCGGCAGATCGGCCTGGATATTGTACCACTCGCGTGGTATTTCACTTTCGTCAAGCACTATCTTGATTCTTTCAGCCATGTTTATCAACTCCTCTTATATTTTTATTTTCCAGTCGTGAAAAATAAAAATTGATGTTATTTGACAGCCGGCTTCGCGACCACCCGCTTGAGGTTTGAAGGATCGGCGAAAAATTCAGGGGTGTCGATGTTTTTCATTATGAAGGCCTGGAGCTCTTCCGTCGGAGCCGTGAATATATCCTTGTCATCGCCATTGCCCAGCTTCTCGTGCTTTACCGCCTTGGGATCCTCACGTATTATTTCCTTGAGCTTGTTCGGGTTCATGCATGCCATCTGAAGCGTAGGCTCGATCTGTTTGACAAGCATGAAGCTGTGGGCCTGAACCAGGTGCGCCGCATAGAAGCCGTTGATATCCTGCTGTTCCGCAGGATAGAAATCGATGAACATCCTGTCCTTTATCTTAAGAAGGTGCACGATGAACTCACCCTTCTTGCCGTCCTCGGTGTAGACCAGCTTGTATTCCTTGTCGCCGTTCTGCGAGAACGTCCATGTGCTGTCCTCCTGATCGCCATCCTGCCAGGTGCCAAGCAGCGCCTTCTCGAATACGAGGTCCTTTTCGGTGTACAGGGGGTGGAGCGACGGGATGCATCCGACGATTATTGAAAGCCCGGCTAACAGGAAAATAATTCTCTTGATGTTCACGTTTCACCTCTTTGATTTAGTTGTACGAATAAATGTATTTAATCCACAGGCAAGATGCCTGTGTTACATTTTTAATGTTATAAATCTTTCTGCCTCAGCGGAAAGATTTATTTCTCCACCTTGTTCAATTCCTTTTCCTTGTCCTGCGTCAAATCCAGTCTCCTGAATGCTTCATCGTCAGGCAGCAGCATCTGGAATCCCCTGGTCTCATCAATCTGCAGCTGCGCCTTGTCAATTTCGAAATCAAGGATGTGTCCGCCTGATTTCCTGTCCGAGCTTATGAAATGCAGATGGAATCCGGTGATGTTCAGGCCTTTCGCGAAAGCCGGAGAAAAGAAACCGACTGCCGTGCCTTCGATGTCCTGGTAATTGAATACCGGCTGTGTCCTTGCAATTTCCAGGAGCATCGGATAGGGCTTGGACTGCTTCGGGACGCTTCGCGCCTTGACAGTTTTGAATTTTCCGCAGATTTTCATTGCATAGAAATAATTACAGGAACCGAGCATGGAAGATGAAAGCTGGTTGAGCTTCAGTCCGGACTGGAGCTCGAAACTCTTTTCCTTCTCGAAAAATGTCACGGAACAGAACGGGGTCGTATCGGAATCATCCGCCTGGACTATGGTGCCATCGGACTTTATCTTGTAGAAGATGCCGTCGAGAACAATCATTTCGCCGTCAAGCTGGTTGAAGGTTCCTATTCCGGTGTCGCCATGCCTCCTGAGGGTGTGGATGTCGACCGAACCTTCATAGCAGGCATTGAGCAGCGCGTCAATCGTGGAAACTTGATAGACAGTGTCCTTGTCCTTCTTCCAGTGCGCGCATCCGGCGGAAGAGTAAAGTGCAATGGAGAGGAGGGATATTTTTACGAGAGTTAAGAAGGCTACAAGCCTCATGGGTTTTACCACGAACGAAGGAACGGAAGCAATATGTTTGTAGTCAATGCCGCAAGGCATGTTCTTGTATTTATGGAATAACTTATACATATCATTAATCCCTTGTTGGTTTCCGATCATGCAATATGTTTGTAATTCGTAATAATAATCTCTGAGACGCAGCCTCTTTTGCTGGCCTTCGAATTTATGAATCTGGGAACTGGGACCCTGTGGATGTTGAAATCGGAATAAAGATCGTCGAAGAAGTCATCATCGGGATCAGCGTTCTTGGGATCGGAGTTGCTGAGCATCAGCCTGATGTCCCTCTCATTGAGCCTATTGAAGACGTTCGACAGTTTTATCTGCTCGTTGTCATCGAATCTTGTGGCGCTGTATGCCGTGAACGAGGACTTGCTTATCGGCCTGTATGGCGGATCGAAATAGACGAACGAGTCGTGTTTTATATGGCTCTCGAGTATGTCGAAGGACGATTTCCTTATCTCAGCCATCTTAAGGTAGTTCGAAACCTTGATCAGGTTTTCCGGATCGCATATCTTCGGGTTGTTGTAGTCGCCTGCTGCGGTATTGAAGTCGCCGTAGGAGTTGACCCTGAACAGGCCGTTGTAGCAGGTCTTGTTGAGGAAGATGATCTGCGCGGCGCGCTTTATCCATCGCTCCGAGTACTTGCTGAAATCCATATAGTGGCGCTGCCTGTTGAACTTCCATCTCAGGCCGTAGAAATAGGTGCTTCTCTCGCCGCGGTTTAGCTTCAGATACGACTTCTCGTACTTCTCAAGCTCAGGGATCAGTTTGTGAACGTCCCTCTGGACGACCTGGTACGCGAGGATAAGCTCCTCGTTGATGTCGAAGAGATAGGCGTTGTCGATCTTGTAGTTCTGCGCGATATGGAAGAACACGGCCCCGCTTCCGAGGAAGGGCTCGAAGTAGTTCTTTATCTTGTGGTTCTTCAGTTCATGCGGATAAAGCTCCTGGAATTTCGGGAGCAGGCGGCGCTTGCCTCCGGCCCATTTGAGGAACGGTTTTGGCGCGTCATGGATTTCGGAAACATTGCCGACAGCATGGTGATGCTGCGAACGGAGCTCTCTTTTTTTTACAGAGTCCATATGCTTCCTAGAGTTCTATATATGCATTACTATGGATTATTGGATGATTGGATTGCTGGATGACTGGGTATTTAGAGACATCAGTAAGAAACGGGCATGCGAAAAAAATGAAAAATGCTCTGTAAGATATTTGCATGCAACAGGATATTCCCAGTGTTCCTTAGATTCATAACCCAACAATCCATCCATCCAATAATCCAACCATCCGTCATCCAATAGGATGACTCAGGATTCAGTTTAATGGAAGTCCGAAATAAAGCTTGAACCAGGACTCGAGCTCTTCGAATTCAAGGGCCTTGCCGGTGGAGACGAGATAGGACTTCATGTTTGCGGTGATGCCTTCTCCGCCGTATACGACGATTCCGTCCATAGGCCATGCCTTGATGTCCTCGATGGTGGCAGGAAGTTTTTCCTCGATTGTCCCTGGAGTCTTCTGGAACTTGCATTCGATTCCCAGTACCTTGCTGGTCTTGGGGTCGCGGAGAATTACGTCGATGTTCCTGTTTGATCCCCAGATCCTCTTTGCGACATTATACTCTTCCCTGGTCTCGAGCCCGAGACTCTTTGCGAGTTCGACGATGCTTGAGATGAGTTCGTTGCTGTTCTTGATTTCAACTTTTGCTGCGCTCATATCTTTGCCTTTCCTGTGTTGGTTTTAATATCGGAACCGTTAATCTAAACCCAGACCGGAAAACTTCCATCCATTTTAATATTTTTGCCTCTCAAAAATATTAAATCATTTCTTCCCTAAAGCCGGGGTCAAACACGAATCGCACTAAGAAGAGAAGACAAACTAAAGTTTGAACTCCAACATTTGTCGGTGTGCTGAGGTTGGAGTCCAAGCTTCAGCTTGTGTATTCATGATGGCAGAATTGTTTAACTTAGCGACATTCGGGTCAAACCCTACAACACTATCAACTGTTTGGAGCTACTACAAGACATCTAGACGGAGTAGCATGGATTCGCTGGCCATTGCGCTACATCCGGGCTGTAGGTGCCTGCAGCAATGCGCTGCTGCACAGACTCATGGACGAGATCACCGTCAAGGACTTCCCTGCGGTTCTCGCCGGGCAGGCCGAATTCCCTGTAGGAGTCACGCAGTTCGCCCAGGGGATCTGGTTTGAAGGTGTTTACGACATTAGTCTTGAATTTCAGCCCATGGTCTCTAGCCTGGTAGATCATCCACTGCAGTGCAATGTCAGAGAGCCCGGAATCGGCATATCCTCCACCCACATTGGAATGGACACCGGCAAACCACATCTGCTTCACCCTGCCGTCAGATTCCCACCTGAGCACAGGAAATGCTGCGCGCTTTTCGTCAATCGCCATGGCATGGTATCCGGCAGCTACAGTCAATGGCAACCTGCTGTCATTGTAGTCACCGAGCAAGGCTGTTTTAACTGCGTCCCATACTCCGACCATCTCGACGTGGATGTCGAAGAAGCCGCCAGATCTTCTCAGGTCGTCTGCGGGCTGCCTTTCCAGGAACCTGGACACACCTTCCTCGCAGTCCTTGGACCGCTTCGGGACTCCACTCCAGTCAATAAGGTGGCTAAGCAACCTGGCGGTATATGCGCCGCGGCTGAAGCCAAAGATGAACACCCTGTTATCCTCATGATTGAATTCCTTGTCGGCGTACCTTTCCTGGAGAAAGGAATAGGCCTTGAGGAGCCGGTACGTAATTCCTTCGCCTAGGATGCCTCCTGGCAGGTATTCCTCGAATCCGGTGCCCACGCCTTCCTCGTATTGCTGGCGCTGCATGCCGTTGAGCGAGGCCAATGCTTTGGAGAACTTCGCGACGTTGGTGGGGGATTCAAGCCCATGGTCGGTCTGGCCGGGTATATTCCATGTGCCATCGAACAGTACGACTAATTTTCTCGTGTCAGCCATATCAACTTCTCCAGGTTAATTACCTTACAGGTCCGTCATCCTCTGGCGGAGCCACGAGCTTCCATTCAATGGTCTCAGGCACATAGAGCCCAAGCGAGCAAACGGCTGCAAGACAGTAGAGAAAATTCGTATGGTATGTGATGCGGTAGAGTTGGGTGTCGCCCTTGGCCTTGATGATGTCTTCCTGGGTGCGCTGGCTCCAGCAGAACCCGTAGAACGAACCATGTATTGTCTCGATGCCACCCTTCGGGGATGAGGCCGTTTTGTCCATGCCAGCAGGATGGTTCTCCACATCGAAGCTCATGCAGCCGGCAGCGGCTAGCAGGAGAATTGACAGCAAGACTGCATGGTGTGTGTGTTTCATGGATTCCTATAGTGTTTAAAGCTTGGCGCCAATTTCCTCTTCAAATCCATCTGCCAGTTTCCATTAGTTGATAGTGTAGGGCGTGACCCTTAGTATTGTTTTGCTTAGACTATACAATAGCCGCACGATTTACATCAGCTATATCAACTCCAGTTTTCTCTAACAGTATTTCAAAAGCCTCAATACCATTCAGTCTACAATAGGCAAGTTCAGAAGATGAAATAGGAACTACCCATACAAGATCGATTCTTCCATCACTATTATTAAACGTCACTTCATCAGCCGAGTATGGAGGCATTGACAGAAGTAGTCCATCAAGCACAGACCCCGGGCTTAGTTGGCGACCAAGAGGAAGGTTTTGCCACCAGAATAAATGCCGCTGATTCTTGAAAGGATACTCAGTAAGATCCAATAAAAGTTCACCAAGAATATTGGCATCAGACAGATGGCAGTATGAAAGCAATTCGGTTCTCGGTTCCTTTGAAGGGCAATGATCTTTTTTATCGAGTGGCTGTACTCTCTGAGACATTCCTAAAGTGCATAGCACTCCCATACCTTTGCATTCCTCGTCCTCCCACAGGTAAACACGGATATTGCCTTGCTGTCTCAATAAGCGAGGATTATCTCCTAAGATTTTCCATAGGTGATGTTGCGTAGTCATTAATTTCTCCTCCGATTCCACGGATATTTACTCCGGAACGTGGTCAAACCCGAATGTCGCTAAGATAAGGCGCTTGTTGCTAAGACAACCTAAAGGCTGGACTCCAAATTTTGGAGTACAAACTTTAGTTTGCTCTTCATTTCTACGCGACCGAGCATAAGACAAACACACAAGCTGAAGCTTGGACTCCAACCTCAGCACGCCGACAAATGTTGGAGTTCAAACTTTAGTTTGCTCTTCATTCCCACGCGGCCGAGCATAAGACAAACACACAAGCTAAAGCTTGAACTCCAACCTCAGCACGCCGACAAATGTTGGAGTTCAAACTTTAGTTTGCTCTTCATTCCCACGCGACCGAGTATAAGACAAACACGCAAGCTGAAGCTTGAACTCCAACCTCAGCACGCCGACAAATGTTGGAGTTCAAACTTTAGTTTGCTCTTCATTCCCACGCGACCGAGCATAAGACAAACACGCAAGCTG
>Ga0154561_1019_pt1 | contig 86914 bp, 70 predicted proteins | sample RifGroF2_FD_105704 | JGI IMG/M metagenome (GOLD analysis project Ga0154561, IMG submission 105704) | Lentisphaerae bacterium GWF2_50_93 | reverse complement strand
GTACATGCCATTGCCTATTCGGATTATCATGTTGGATTTCTGTACCACAAATGGCCTGTACTGTCCAAAAACCTTGAGCGAGTTCTTGATCACTTCGATGTTGTGGCTGTCATGAATCCTCGTGTTATTTGGATCTGGGGTCAAGTCGGACAGTTTGACGATTTCTGATTTCATATTGACAGTTCTCCTATAGTTAGAACTTTCATCCTGGGGACATCGTTTCGGAGTTCATTGGGATCCGCATTGGTCAAGACGGTTGCGCCCTCGCGAATGAAGGGCAGAAGCACCTGCTTGCGAGTCTTCGCGTGCTTGAAGTGTGACAGAGGCAGGGAGAAGGTCTTTGGAGCGAAAATGTAGATGTGGGCATTCCCCACAAATGCAAATGTCCTGTAAATGTTGCCCTTGAGCATACCGAGCATGATTGTCGATTTCTCGGTTGCATCATTGATGGGAGTCTCGATCAAGATAGCCTTGGCACCTGATTTCTTTCCCAGGGCGAAGGCATTTCGCAGAATTTCCTTGATCTCGCTTGGAGTGTAATCATCTTCGGGCAGTTGGAAGTAAAAGAGTTCGATCATCGCAATCACCTATTTTTATGATGTTTGGTTTCCTTTCGCCTTGATGTTAATTTTAATTTTAATCTTCATAGCATCTGAATGTTTATTTGGGCTTATTTTTGTATTTGTTCCACTCCTCGCGGAGCTTCTTCCACAATTCCAAGACTTCCTCCGTTGTTCTTGTGGCTTCGTTAACTTTTTCCATGATTAACATGCTGCGCCCTCCTATGCTATCGACATTATTACTTCGCTGGCCTCTGGGTACGTCTCCATCAACTTGGTGAAGTCATCCCCAGCAGTCTCAATCATATTTTCCAGAAGGAACTTCACGACTTCCCTGGGCAATGTCACAGAGTCGGTTTCATCTGTCTTTGGTGTAGGTTCCTCTGCCGGCACATCAGCCAACGGCGGGATTGTCTTTTCCTCTGCAACAGGTGTTTCCACGATGTTTTCAGGTGTTGCAACATCAGTCTTTGCATCCTTGACAACATTGGCGAGTTTGCTATCTACAACGGCCTTCACATCCTTGGCAGTAGTCTTCTCGCCCTCCGGCGTGTTCTTAACAGCTTCATCCCAGGCTTGTGCCTGTTGCTCTTCTGGAAGTCTGCCAAGCTCTCTGAGATGGGCTTCCTTGGGTGATTTTACTCCAGACTGTAAACAATTGTTTACTCTTTTGGCGACTTCGCCGGAATTGATGATCTGGTATATCCTGACAGCGGACTTGTCCCACTTCGCCTTGCAATAGTCCTTGAAGTTGGAATGAGTCCGGCGATACAGCTTCCTCTCCTTGATCTGCTTCAAGGCTTCTGCCATTTCGGCAATAGTGTCGATCCCCTTCGCAAGTACAGCTTCACATTCTTCAAGTTTACGCTCCTCCTCGACAGTCAGCACATTATCATCCATGACTTCCGCCTGGACTTCAGTTACAGATTCCTTGAACATCTTCTTTGTTTCCGATTTCATGATTTTACTCCTTTGCTATGATTAGACCAGTTCCATGAGCTTGGCTCTTGCCCCTGCAAGCGCATCCCGTCTGACCAACTCTGTCACCCTCAGCAGACGTTGCCTCGCCAAGTTGGCTGTTCGCGCGTCTGCACCGCATTGATACAGTGCCCACAGGACGGCATTTATGTGGTCGTCAACGCCATAACCATCGTTCTCATCCTCTTTCAACTTGTTCTTGGCCCATGCCTCGACGGGATCATCGCTCTCGATCAGCGACTTCACCGTCTTGCTTTCCTTCACCATTTCTGACTTTTTCATGATTCCGATCTCCTTTTTTAAATTCTGATATCTGATTCTGAACATGGACCCATATTAAATTCTTGAACACATTTGTTCATTACCAACGACTTACAGGGCTGTTTTTTGATTTCATGCATTGTTAATCGCTCATATTCATAGACTTGCTACGAATTAGCCTCATTTTTAGTGCTCAAGAGTGCTTCTACGTCCTGCATGCGGTATCTGATCGCCCTCTTGCCAGCCAACTTGATCGGAGTTATCAGGCCAGCCTTATGCCAGTTGATCATGCTCTGGCCCGAACATTTCAGGATCTCGCATGCCTCTCGCCTGGTCAACAGATCCGGCCTCGGAGCCTTGTTGTCTTCCGGACGAGGTTCCATTATTTCCTGCATTGTACTTTCTGCGATTAGTCCCGAGTCCTGAAATGGCTTCAATGCACCTCGGATCAGCTTGGCTTCATTTGTAGTCACGTTGGCTCCTTCGATTAAACCTTTTTGTCCTTAAAAAATTTTCGCCAACATGATACAAGAACTTCTCAACTTCCTAACTTGTTAATTGCCATGCTATTACAAGCCGCCTCTTTCACATCTACATGATTGCCAGCGAGTTACTACGGGCAAATTTGGCGTGAATTGTGTTGTCAGGGCTAACTTGCCAGATTCCTGCAACATCCTGGGAGAAGTCATCCCTTATCCTGAGCCGTCCCAAGTCATCAACCTTGCAGAAACAGCCCTGGGACATCATGGGAGGCATCTGGAGTTACATCCTGATAATGGGCATGGCGGATTCTTGGATTTGGGATTTCTCTTGTTTCCTCTTCATGTGTGTCTGCTTATGCAGACCGTGGAAGGATCTGTCCCAGGATCTTCATGTCTTCTGGATCTGGGGCACCCTACCCGATGTCCGTGTGGGATGGCGGTTCCTCCGCCGTCCCACTCCAATCGGTACTCCGATTGAAGAGCCTCCTTCTATTAACGCGCGCTTAAAGAATTATATCTTATATAGTCTCCTAAGAGTTCCGGATCCGTACTGCATACAGGATGCAAGCTAACTGAAATACTAAGAGGAAGTTCGCCCTGAGTACAGGGCTCACGTGGGCTAACGCCCACAACTTATGGTATCTGCTACGCCCTACAGCATGATTGTAGTGTGACCGTAAGAATTTCGAACCCTGAGAATTACGAACCTATGTTCCATCAGGAACCGTAATGGTTCCGTAATAGCTATTACGGTTCGTAAGGATTCGTTTCTTCTTTGGTTCTTTCTTCTTTGTTGGCCTGAGTCTGAGCCATCATCTGGGAACGGCCTGGATTAACGTGGAAACAGCGTTTGCCGGAGACTTGACCGCTTCCAAGGGTCATGACAGCGGATCAGGGTTTCAGTCGCCCTTGGGTAAACAAGGAGAGGTCAGAATATATTGTGGTAGTCGTGGAGTATGCTGGGAATAGGCTAAACGGTAGTTGCAGAGCACTCCATAGGTATGAATTGGGATATTTGGTCACAGAGTACTCTATTACTAGCCTGTTGTATATGTTGGATTATTTTCGATAAATCGTGTCAAAAGGGCTTGACATTTGCATTAATTATGATACTTTTATATGTTGGACACCCGAAGTATAGGATGAAAATAATTCGCATGAAACATAAAGCAAGCAGAGGAGGAACATGATCCATTATGAGTGTTTTATAGACGATTGAATAAATTTTAAAATTAATCAAGGAGTAATTGTTATGAAGAAGAATTCTGTAGAAGACAAAGAAATGAGTAAGTTCCTGGCGAAGTATGAGAAAAACAAGAAGATTCTCATAGAGCTGGCCCATGAGATTATCGCTTTAGACGAGATTTGTAAAGATGAGAACATACGTCTTAGCGGTCTGCCAGGATACAGAACAATGCCTGTCGATATGGACTACCTGAAATTGCTTATTGACGGTATTGCAGAAGACCTGGACAAGGCTTCCACGATAACCAACATGGTGTTGAAGAAGTAATCCAACCTTCATACGGGACTGTCTCTCATACAGGGACAGTCCCTATACTTAATAACAAAGGAATTACTATCATGAATACAGGTAACACAGGAACGAACATGTACGAGTCGGCAACCACCTGGAATCCATTCAAGGGATGCAAATTTGATTGCGTTTATTGCATACCAAGCTTCCAGAGACAGGCAAAGCGTCAGAAAAACAACTGCATGAAGTGCTATAGCTACACTCCACATTTCCACGAGGAGCGATTGCCATCAATCCCCAATTCTGAAATTGTGTTTGTATGTGGCAATTCAGACATTTCATTCGCGTCAGAGGATCAGATGATTCTGGTGATTGATGCAATCAAAAAAAACAACTTGACTTCGCGCCGCAAGAAAATATTCTACCTCCAGACAAAGCAGCCATCCTGCCTGAAGCCGTATCTAAAGATGCTTCCGGAGAACGTAATCTTGCTGACAACTCTTGAGACCAATAGGGATGCCGGATATGAAAAGGTTTCAAAAGCTCCCGTTCCCTCTGAGAGGTTCAAGCAGTTCAAGGAACTGGATTATCCGAGGAAGGTGGTCACATGCGAGCCAGCATTGGACTTTGACGTGGATGTATTTTCTAAATGGATTATGGGAATCAAGCCCGAGTATATCTGGCTGGGATATGACAGCAAGAACTGCGGTTTGATTGAACCTCCTATAGAAAAAATGAGGGAATTGACAGAGATTCTCAGCAAAAATGGAATTCTCGTCAGAGGAAAAGACCTTCGGGATTATAGATTGCACAAGAGCAAAGGCAGTAGGAATAGAGTCGGATTAACATAAATCCCATTTCAGTCCCTTCATACAGGGCTGGTTCCTTCACAGGGCCAGCCCTTTTATTGCCTCTGTTCGTGATTCACGAATAGCGAATGTGAACAATTGTTCATATTTGAGGCTGGAGGATCTTGACCAACTGCGCCGTGAACGCCTCTGAGATATCCTTCTTGGTGGCCGTCCTGATAAGCTCCAGAGCGTCAGAAACACGTTTTTGCAATTCAACCAGTTCGTCTATAGGCTTAACGTCAATGACCTCTTCCGTATCATTTCCTGTGGTAAGCTGTGGTTGTGATTGGGACTCAATGGCCTTCGCCTTGTTCTCGTCTGAAGCCTTGATGTAGTATTTCTCAAGCGTCCTTGCATTGTCTCCCAAAATATCAGACAGGGCGGAGATCGGAATACCTGCATTGGCTGCGAAGCTGGCGAATGAATGCCGGAATGAATGGAAACCGTAAGCCCTGCGATCCCTGCCTCTCTTAGCTGTCACAACCTCAGTCAACTTCGCCTTATCCAGTACTGTTGCAAAATCCTTATTTATCTCGTCTGGGTTCCTATTGTAGATTTCAGCCATCACAGGTAGGACGTATTCGCCTCCTGCCGATTCTGCACGGTCTAGCTGGCTCTTTAGCTCTGAATGAATAGGAATATTCACTTCCCTATGGATATTCTTGGTCTTTATAGGCTCTGCCGTGATCTTATTAGCGATAAAATCAATCTGCTTCCATTTCATCAGGACGGCATCACATAGACGAAGTCCCGTCCATCTCCCTATATGGCACAGTAGTTTCATTTCACTTCTGTTGGAGATATCGCACTCAGGATTGTCGATTGCCTCGAAGAGTGACTTTAATTGGGCGACGGTGAAGTTCTTGCGTTTTATCTGTTTCCCGTCCTGTCTGGATACATCATCAAAGGGAGTGTTAAATGATTTGCATACACGGCTGAACACCAGCCGTAATCCCTGCAAATGATAATTGAAAGTGTTAGCCGTGATCTCATGTTCTTCATTCGTCCACAGGAAAGTCATGTACTCCTCCGCCTCCTTGGAAGTAACTTCGTTGATCTTCGTGATATTGGGATACTTATCCTTGAGCCAGTTGCAGAAGTGCCTGAAAAACCTCTCATAGTTTGAAAGTGTGCCCTCGCCGGAATCTGGCCTGAATTTGAGCATCTTCTTGTTGCCTGTAGGAATCTTGGTGAAGTGGTTCCATACTTTATCCAATGGCAGGGATACATTGGACATTAACGCCCTCGCCTCTGCAATGTGCCTGACAACATCTTCTTTGGTTTTAGCAGTCAATGCAGGGTTGAGAATATCATCCCTCTTCTGCTTGGCTGCTTTCAAGTTGGCAGTTCCAAGGGAGACGATCTTGCGTTCCTTGTTGATGGTGTACTGTAGGTAATAATTTCCGGCGGGATTGCCCTTGCTGTCCTTGTCCCTCTGAAATAGATGTCCCTTGCCTGTCTTCTTCATTTTTACATCCTTTCATAAGTTTAAATCTTAATTTATGAAAGGATAGCATGTAAAAACCATAAAGCCAACATTATTACATCATTTCTTGCTTTTGAGGCTAACTTTTTACGTTGCCAACGTGAATGTCGTGAGTTCGAATCTCATCGCTCGCTCCATCTCCCTGCCTTGACTATCAACGAATTAAACCTAACAAACCTCATGAAATCAAAACCTTGTTGGACGGTGTGTTATAGCGTTTTGAAATTCATAAATACATCAAAAAGCCATCACTCCTGTTTGAGGCTAACACCTGATTGGAAACGCATCAATCTTTCTTAAACTTGGAACGCCAGCACCCTTGCTGGCTTCTGGAGCCGCCAAGCTGGCGGCGATCCCGTTGATGTATAGCATGTTATATTCTAATGACAAATCCTGAAAGGATTGTATAATATAGCCTGTGGTTTCAACCCTGTCTACTATACGCATATTCCAGCACTGTCCATGTCACGATCTCCGCTTCCTCTGTCTTTTCATCTTTACGTCAGGCGCTTCGGCCTGACTTTGGACTGCGGTGATAATTCACCGCTTTGTTTTACAGCTGTTCGTCACGCCATGGTATCTTAGCAAAGGCGAAAGCTGTTATCTTCTCCACGGTTCCAGTGGAATCCAAAGCGCAGAATGATCTGCGCAGTCCAAAGACTCGTCCTCCGACTGGAGGACTCATCATAAAGAATTCTAAGCGGAGTCGAAATATGCGTATAGTAGATAGGGTTGAAACCATAGGCTTTATTACCTAACGCATTCCATGCGTAAAGATAAAAGCATAAAACCTGTATTATTAATATGTTGCGCTTAACTTAACGGCATTGGACTGGCACTGGTTTTCCTAAGCGCTTACACAGCCATCCCGACATCTTGCGTTCAATACGCGGAGCAAATTATTCTACTGGCTCATCAATTGCCGTATATACGTGCAGGGGATCCGCAATAACAGTGCCGTCAATTGTGTATTTTTCTATAACGCCGGATTCGATGGCGTAGGTCTTGATACTGTCGCCCTTTCCCTTTTTATCGCCGCCTTTGTAGCCCTTCAATAAAATCGCTCCCTCCACATATTTCTTTTTCTTGTCAGAATAATCCTTGTTATACTTGTCCAATTGCTCCTGATTCTTCTGGGGATCATCACCCTTTATTGCCATTGGCGGATTATAGGAAAAATTTGGACATTTAACTATTATCCCTTCTTCTGCCTTTACGATAAAGTCGCCATCGACTATTAATTTTGCCGGTTTTTCTCCGGCCCCGAAAGCAATCATGGAGATCATCAACATGCATACGCCAATGATACTTTTCATACCCCCCTCGCTTGTTTTATATAACCTATTTTTCCCCCTGCTCAATTTCAAGCGGGCAATGAAAAGCCCGCCCATGGGATGATATCATGCCATGATGTTTGCCGTTCAAAACAGCTGAGCTTCCTGAGGCCTAGACATTGGCATTTTGCGAGAGGAAAATGCCTTCCGGATATTTATGGTATCACAAAGCTTGAAACATTTTATTTTTCCATGTACGAAACCTGGCTTTCATGCGCTTTATGGAATGAAAACAAGCATGTCTACGAGTTTTTTATAAAGCAAAGGAATTAACTATGAGATTTGCCTTATGGTCCACGGCAGTACTCACTGTCCTAACTGTCCTGGTTTCCACCAGTCAAGCAATTGCCCAGGAAAAAGCATCTTCCCCGTCAGCAGTTTCCAGTACTGCAAGTCCTAATGCTTCCGGGACTGCGCCAGCCGATCCGCGTGCCGCGATGCTTGCAGGCGCCGGAAAGCAGAAGACAGCTGAAAACGAACTGGTCGCCCAGTTCAAGCAGGGTGGGAACGTGATGTGGGTGCTGCTCCTGCTCTCCGTCATGTTCGTCACATACACGGTTGAACGCCTTGTGAACCTGCGCATGAAGAAGATCGTCCCCGAAGACCTCGCGGAAAAGGCCGATGAACTCTGGAAGGAAGGCAAATATGCTGAAATAGAGGAACTCTGTGAGAAATCAGATTCAGTGCTTGCCAGGATAATAAAACAGATAGTCAAACGCAGGAACGAAGGCCCCGAACGCCTTCATACGATCGCCGGCGACGTCGGCGCCAGGGAGATGAGGCTCCAGATCCAGAAGGCTTATCCCCTGGCCATAGCCGCCACGCTCGCCCCCCTCCTCGGACTTCTCGGAACAGTTTCAGGGATGATCGACGCCTTCAACACGGTCGCGCTTGCCGGTTCTCTCGGAAATCCCGCGCTCCTTGCCGACAGCATTTCCAAGGCGATGGTCGCCACGGGGGCAGGACTTATCGTCGCGATACCCTCGCTTGGCGCATACCACTATTTCAAGGGACGCACCCTGATATACACGGTACAGCTTGAGGAGACCATCACGGATCTCCTATGCGACTGGTTCCCCCACAGGGACAGCAAAGAGGTGAAACAATGAGGATCGATCTCGGAGACGATGATCATATAGAGATCATGCTTGTGCCGCTGATCGACTGCCTCTGCTTCCTTGTCTTCTTCTTCCTGGCCGCGTCGACCCTGAAGAAAGTCGAGAAGGAACTTCCAATACAGCTGCCAAAATCCGCATCTTCGGTCGCCATAAGCGGTTCAGTGCAGGCGGTCGTCGTAGCAGTCGACAAGGAAGGGCACGTCTATATCGGAAGCCAGCCGGTCACCACGGATCTCCTCCAGCAGAAGCTCCGTGAAACCGCCAGGGCGAACCCGCTTCAGAAGATCCGGCTTGACGTAGATGCATCGACGCGCGGACAGGATATCATAAGAGTCTTGGACATATGCCAATTCGAGGGGTTGAAAAATGTCAGTTTCCACATTGCAGACGACAAGTCGTTTTCGAAGAGGTAGGAGGAGGACATCTCCGTTATGGTGGGTTCTCTCGCTTCTGCTGCACGTAGGCGCCTTCATGGCGCTTGTCACCTTGACGCCGCTCAAGAGCATCATCATTCCGCCGCCGCCATCGCTTGAAGAGGCCGAACAGAACCGCATCGAGCGCATGGAAGGCGACAAGGTTGAAACCGCCGCCGAACAGATCCGCGAACTCCGCACTGCGGACGTGCTTCTGAGCGTCGAGGATCTCAAGCAGATCCGCGACGAAATGGCCGCGATTGAAAAGGTCAAGCAGGAGGAGTTCGAGAAGGCGACAGGCAAGAAGATGGAACCGCCGCCGCCGATGGATGAAAAGGCCCTGGCCCAGCTGAAGGCCCAGGCGGAATCCAAGAGGAAGGAAACGGAGCGGCTTGACGGGAAAAGCCGCAAGGCCGAAGAAGAGGCAGACCGTTTGCGCAAGGACGCAGAAACCAAGGCTGCGGAATCAAAGGATGCAGTCGACCGCGAGAAACAGCTCGTAGATGAAATCAAGCGCCTCAGGAAGGAAGCCCATGACAAGCGCAGGGAGGCCAGCGACTGGGAAGGGAAACGCCAGACCGCCGAAAGGGAGGCGCAGAGCAGCGAGAACGAGAAGAACCAGAAGCAGAACCAGGCGAACCAGCTCAAGGATCAGGCTCAGAGGTCTTCTGACGAGGCTAAAAGACTTGAAGACGAAGCGGGCAAGCTTGAGCAGGAAGTCAATAATTTCAGGGACAAGGAAAAACTTGCGCGGACTGAAAGCGACGAGAAGAAGAAGGATTCCGCCACCAGGCAGCAGGCCGACCAGAAGGCGCAGGAGGCCAACCAGCTCCGCGACCAGGCGAATCAGACGGAGAACAGGGCCAGGCAGATCAGCGATCAGGCAAAAAACAGCCGCAAGAAGGAAACCGAATCGAAGACAGGACTGGAAAAAGTCCAGAAGGAAATTGCGGACAAGGAAAAGACAGCCGCAGAAAAGAGGGAATCCCAGAAGAACGCCGGCACTAAAAAAGTTTCCGCGGAAACCGAGGCTGTGCGCCTGGACCAGGAGGCGAACAAGCTTGAACAGGATCTGCAGGCGCTCAGGCAGAAGAAGAACGAGCTTGACAATGCCGCGAATACCGCAAACCAGATCGCCCAGCAGAAGAGATCGGAGTCGGAAGAGGCGAATGAAAGCGCGCGCGGCGCGGAGATCCAGGCAAACAACATGACCTCGAGGGTGAGACGCGAGGAGAAACTCCGCAGCAGGACGGATGGCAAAAACGAGGATCTTGCCCAGAAGGATATTTCAGACCTCTATGAATCCGCACGCAGCATGGAGGACGACATCACCGAGATCTACCGCAACATACGCGCCGCGGAACTTGCAATGATCAGGAACATGCAGTTCAAGGACGCCGTCAAGATGACTGATGTCGCAACGCCCCCGCGTCCGGATCTGGACAAGGTGGCGCTTGAGAAGAAGATCACCAATGGAAGGGATTTCATCAAATATGAGAAGGAGCTCCAGAAGGTTTCACAGGAACTCGGCGACATGCTTTCCCTGGCGAACAACTTGAGAGGCGCCGCACAGGGGCTGACTGAAGACGGCAAGGAGGGTTTTACCGTTTCAGGGGATCTGGCGAAGGAAATGGCCGGAGCGCTTGGTAAACTCGAGGGACAGGCGGGTGCGAGCAAGGAACGGGGCGATATGAAGGACATGACCGGCCTGATGGAGAACGCATATGAGACAGCAGGCGCCATGGGTAAAAAAGGCTCCGAGGGCGAAGGCAAGGCAGGTGCACCTGAAGGGCTGCCCGGCAAGGAAATCGCCAACGGTGACGGCGACGGCAAATTCAAGTCTGTCACAAGCGAACCATGGAAGCTGAACCATAAGGAAGGCGGAGGCGGCTCACCTCGGCTATACAAGCAGGGAGACATGGTCAATCTATCACGGTCGATCTCCAAGGACGGGGAACCGTCCGACTGGCTGTTCCTTGACAGCTGGTATGTGATTGGCCCGTTCCCGAATCCCGAGCGCAGGAACATCAACAAGCTCTTTCCGCCTGAAACAGTGGTCGATCTCGATGCGTCATACGAAGGCATGAACGGGCAAATGGTGCGTTGGACATTCATGCAGACCGGGTCACCCCTCCTCGCGCCTGCGCGCCAGAAGGAATATGCCATATACTACTTCTCCACGGAAATGTATTCCGACGAGGCCCGCGACATATGGCTCCTGATCGGCAGCGACGACCAGTCGAAACTGTGGATAAACGGACAGCTTGTCTGGAAAAGCGCGGACATCCAGAAGACCTGGAACATTGACGAAGGATACCGCAAGGTAAGACTGGCAAAGGGCGTGAACAAGATACTGGTCCGCCTTGAGAACGGCTGGCACTCATGCGGTGTCTCGCTGGGTTTCTACATCAGGCCTGTACAGTGACCGCTATCTCCTCAGCTTCATCACGACAACTACGAAGAGCAGGGACAGGAAGGCTATTATCAATGCAAGGAAGAGGTTGATGATCTTCATCTGAACTGGAGGAGGAGGAGAAGCGGCATCTTCGGCGGCGGGGCTGCCGGGGCCGAGATCCGGAAGGGAGACATTATCATATTCAGGCGGCAGCATGTCGACCAGTTCTTTTTCGGCTCCGTCTCCGAAAGACTTCAGTGCGGGCAGATCCTTGTCGACGGACAGTCCGCCCTTCAGGAAGGCATTCCAGTTGACAGACATCAGCATGTCCGAACCGGATGCCGGCTCTTTAATACCCTCGGTGCACGGACTGGAAAGCTTCCGCAGGGCAGTTCTTACATTCTCCTTGTTCACCTCATCGGACGAAAAAATATCCAATATCCTTCCCTTGCCGTATATAGGGACGATCACCGGATCATTTTTAGCGTTCATGATCTCCGGTTCCATGCAGTTCAGCATTTCCAGAAGGATTATCTCGGACTTGTCGTCCTTGGAGATCCTTATGATGGACATCTTCATCGGGTTGACTGCCGGGACAATGATTTTTTCATCAGGAACCATTTCCGGATCGGCATTTACAGGCATGGGTTCAGGGATGACGCCGGACGCCTGCCTCAATTCCCCGGAGAGCATCTGATAGGCATTGGCATCGGCCTCATCATTGCCGGAAACAACAAGGAGCCATACGGCATTGTCACCTTTGATGAGCCTCCTTGCAATCTCCCGTCTCGCAGGCGAATCGCATATGGATTCGGCCACAGTGGCTGTCAGATATCCCGCCCATAATGGAATCTCGACGTCTGAGATGGCAGGAAAATAAATCACCGTGAAGGGAAGCCTGTCCGGCTTGAAGGTCTTCAGTATGCCGTTCGTCTTTTCATCTATTATGCTTTTGTCGTTGATGTCGGCCCTGCCGACGACAAGGTTCAAAGCCCTGGCCTTGTCCTGGATCCTGCCCTCGATGAAATTGAGGCCTTTCTCCTTGTCTGCGGGATGTTCACCGCTGAAAACTACAATGCCCCTGTAGGAGTCAGGCTCCCATTTCTGCTGACCCAGCTGGAAAAGCGGAGTGCTGTCGTCAACAGCCGCCGAGATGAAGGCGGACAGGATGATGACAACTGAAATAAAAATCCTCATGCAACTCCATGGCTTTTATCGTTTTTTGAATTCAAACCCAATCACCCAATCACCCAATCATCCTGTGGGATGACTGCGACCAGTCTACTATCTATAGTTCCAATTAGATGAATTTTCCACGCTTTTCAGGAATATTTCCTGTTAAGATCGTCGAAAGACCCGGGGGCCCAGCACAACCGTTGGCCTGTTTTGCGGCCACTTATAAACACGGACCGCATTTACAGCATTTCCTTATCTTGTCTTGTTCCATTCGTCGGCTGCGAATTTCGCAGAAGACAATTTGCCAGCCTCACTCGAAAATTCATCAGGAACGCTGAAGGTTTCAAAGCCGATCTTGAACTCGGAAGCGAAGCCTTCGATCAATTCAGCGGACAAGGCGTTTCTGTCGCCTCCTGAAACTTCCAGCGAGATGCTTCCCTGGTGCAGGATGCCTTTCCTGGTGCGTCTCTGGGCGGCGCCGGCGATCTTGCGGTTTCCGCATAGTACATCGTATTTAGTGGGAGTCACAAAACATTTCATTGTAGCCCTGTCCTGGACGTTCGCCATATCGGACGCAAGCCGTCCTTCGAGTCCGAACTTCCTCATCGCCAGAAGTACGGCCCTGTGGAAAACATGGTAGCTCTCCACGCGGTCGAGCCTTTCAACAGCATGTCCTGCGGGGACAATTACCGTATATGTCAGATCCCTGTCATGGTAGACTATGCCTCCGCCGGTCGGACGCCGCACAATTGAATATTTTCCTGATTCGCTGGAAACGGATGAATAATGCTGAGTATAGCCGATGGAGATGGAAGGGCTGTCCCATCCGTAGATTCTCAGGAGGATCCTGCCGCCAAGCACCTCCGATTTTTCAAGAAGCAGTTCGTCGATGGCCATGTTCAATGCCGGAGGCCTGCCGCCATCCCGCCAAAGAAGCCATTTTTCATTTTCTGGTCGCATAAGGGGTTTAATCTATTTTCTATACCGGATTTTTCCATATGAAGGTCGGAAGATCCCGTCAAATCTTTCATCTTTCCATTTTTAAACTTTCAGGTTGCATCTTTTGACTGAAAAGTTATCTTATGCATTCCATTTATAAAAGGATAATAATGAAGCTGATATCAATAGCATTTGCCATGTTCCTGCTGCAGGCGGTCTCGTACTCCGCGGATCAGACTGTACAGCTGCCGGTGATCCGCGACAATTCCATCGACCTCTATCCCAGCGAGGAGAACGTCAACGCCGGCAGACAGGATCAGATACGCATCAAGGGAAACCAGCACCTGGTCGCAATGGCCTTTGACACGTCCGCGATAAAGGGCAAGCTGGTAAAGTCCGCGACGCTCGTCTGCTACCAGGGCGAAAAGAAGATCGACCACGTGACGATCTCGACGATCCAGGCCGACTGGGATGAATACAAGTCGAATGCGCTGACGTCCGGCATGCAGGAGGAGGAAGGCTGGGGCGTGCCGGAGACAAGATTCCCTGCAGTCACCGGCGGAAACAGCAATTCCCTGGTCTGCCATTCCTTTTCGGAAATCAAGAGCGGCGCATACCACTGGCAGGTTGATCCCGACATAATACATGCATGCGCCACTGGTGCCGCATATGGTATAACCGTCCACGAATCGAGCGCGGACTATTCGCGCAATCCGACCATCTGGTCCCGTGAAAAGAAAAAGAAGGAACCGTATCTGCTTGTCACCTATTGCGAAGATGAATCCATGCCAAGGAAAGCCGAGATCCTCAAGACCTCCGACAACGGGGATCCGAACAGCCTGAGGCTGGTGGTCAAGGCGCCTTCCGCCGGTCTCACCTATGAAGTGAAGGTCAACGGCAGGAACCTTCCGCGCTGGAACATACCATTTGTCAAGCCGAACATGAACCAGATTATTCCGGTCCGCGACATGGGATTGAAAGCCGGCGAACCACTGGAAGTATCCGTCGCCACGATCGGACGGACCGGTGAAAAGGCCCAGGCCGTCTCGGCAAGCACCAATGTGCCACGTACGGAAAAGATCGCCGTACCGAAGATTGCGAAGCTCGCAAGGGCCGAAGGCACGGCTAAAATCCACGGCATAATACCTCTTGAAGACAAGTATGAGGCCTCCGGCAAGCCTGTCGGCGAGCTGCCGGAAGACTATCTCGCCAGGAACGAGGTCTTCGACGGTGAAACAATCCATCTGGCCGCTGCGCGCGGAGAGGTTGTAGGGTTCCAGACGCTTATAAAGGGAACCGGAACCCTGACAGTGAAATGCGACATGCCTGAGCTGCGCACTGAAATGTATGAGGCGACATATGTCGACACTCCAAAAGGGAAAATTCCGGATCCGCTGATTCCATTGAGGGAGCTCACGCTGTCGGACACCAGGCCCGTCCCGGTCTGCGTCGACATCTATGTTCCATTTGAATTTTCAAATAAGGAAGTGAAGGGAACGCTGTCCCTCTCGAACGGAGTCAGGATACCCGTCGAACTCAGGATCCGCGATTTTGCGCTTCCGAAGGAGGCGACCTTCTCCTGTGAAATGAACAGCTACGGACTGCCGGATTCAGTCAGGGCCTACTACCGCCTCCAGGAAATCGCGTATGATCACAGAGTCCATTGCAACATCCTCCACTATCCCCACGGCAGCGCGGCGCCTGATGCGAGAAAATGCAACATGGACATGCGGTTGCCGAGCGGACGCCGCATGAACGAAAATTACTACAATGACATCAAGCCCGGCGCGAAACAGACATGGTGGGTCGATTTCACTGAAGCCTTCGGCCCCTACCTGTCGGGACAGTATTTCAAGAACAGCTACCGCGGACCAATTCCTTCGCCTGGATTCTATCTGACATTCCACGAGAGCTGGCCTCTGAACGTCAGGAAGTTCTTCAACGGAAATCCCGACGCCTATGAGGCCTTCAAGACCTCCCCGATGTATGCCAAGACATTCATAGAAGTACTGCGTGATTTCATTTCACTTACCAGGAATGAAGGCTGGACCCGGACGGAATTCCAGATCTATCTGAACAACAAGGGGAAGCTCGACGATCCGAAACTGAGTCCGTGGGTCCTGGACGAGCCGTCCTCATACTGGGACTACAGGGCTCTTGCCTTCTACGCAGACCTTGTAAGACAGGCAAAGGGGGCGGACTGTCCCGTCCCCTTGAACTTCCGCATCGACATCTCCCGTCCCGAATTCGACCGGGGTGAACTGGCCGGCAAGGCGAACCTCTGGGTTGTAGGCATGGATGCATTCAGGAAATATCATCGTCTGCTTCTTGACCGGACGGAACTCACAGGAGAGGAGATTTGGACATACAGCGGCAGCAACAACGTCGAGGATTCAAATCTTTCAATACAGGCGTGGGCCGTTGAATCATATGCCGGAGGAGCCCGTGGAATAGTTCCGTGGCAGACGATTGTGCGCGGCAGGGAACCTCTTGCCAAAGGGGATTCCCTCGCCATCTTCGACCTCGTCGACGACTCCGGAAAGGAACCTGTAATCTATCATTCGATGCGCCTGAAGGCATACAGGAGGGCGCAGCAGGACATAGAATATCTTGAACTGATGAGGATGAAGTTCGACCTGTCGCCAGGACAGATTAACGCCTTCATTCGTTCATTCGTCAGCTTCTCAGGCGAAGTCATCAGGAAAAACGAAGATGACGCCGGGGCGGTGAAGTCCGAATATGTAACTCCCGAAAACTTCCGCCGTATGCGGGAAGCAGCAGCAGAATTGATCCAGGGCGGGAAATGATGGTAAATATCCACGGAAGTGGATATTTACTTTACTCGTGGTAATTTCAAAACTCAAGGAATGGTCATGGCAAGCATGACCCTCCACGCCCGAAACGGGCGTAAGAATGGAGGGACGCGCTTGCCGCGTCCGAAGTTTTGAAATTACCTCTACTCGTGCAGGAGCTTGTTCAGGAATTTCTTCGTATACATCCTTGAACCGAGGGCGCCTTTGAGCTTCTTCCATTCCTGCATGCGCACGTAGTTCTTGACTATGCGGTACTTGAAGTACCAGGGACACTTGCTGATATGCGTGAACCGTTCAAGGTCTATGAGCACTACCTCGTCGGTGCCCTTCCTGATGAAAATATGCTTGGCCCTCCAGTCAGGATAGAAATAATTGGCCTTGTGGATCCTGTGGACTGCTGAGGCGATGTTCTTGAGGATGGCTTTCTTATGCACCTGGAAGGCTGCGATGACTTCCGGCGGGGCCTTCAAGTCGATCAGGTCCTCGAGCGAATTGTAGCCTGAAAGGCTTTTGAATATGAGGAACGCCTTTTTTTCCTGCTCGTCGAACCCGTAGGAGAGGAGCTTCGCCGTGTTCAATCCGAATTCCGGGAGGATCTTCAGGGCCTCGAACTCCCTGACAATGCATCTGTACGACTCGCCGGAAGCACGCTTCACGAAATACTTTATCTTGTTTATCCTTACGATGGTGGTCTGTCTTTTGACCGCGCCGGTCTTGCGGTCGAGATGCTGCCTGACAGGCTTGTAGTCGGCCTTCGCTCCGGATTCCTCGAGGTTCCAGAAGTCTTCAAAAGAGGAGAGCCCCGCATCCTGGAAGCGGTCCCTGTCGAATTCACTTGACCATCTGACTTCTGCCATAATTTTATTTCAATCTTAGATATTTGCCGGTCTTCCTGAGAATCGCCCCATGATCCGGAGCCGTGCTTGAAACAGAAGAATACGAATTTACGAACATGCGGACTGTTTTTTCAACATCGGATTTCTCTCCGAGCCTGTTTCCAATCTCAATATAGGAGGAGGCTGTCCTTGCTATTTCGGAAGCCCTGAGATTTTCACAGATGGGCTTTGAACGGATGTCCACTCCGTCGAGATCCCACATTCCGAACGAATAAGAACCCTTGGCTCCGGAGCTCACATATATGTTGCTGAGCTTCGCGTCCCCGTGGTATATTCCTGCGTCATGCATCCTGGAAAGCAGGCTGCAGACGGAATCGGAAAAGACCTCCTGCACCTTCCTGCTTCCGAACATCGTCCTGCAGAAATCAAGAGTTGGAATCAGATCCGGGACGGACTCGGTGACAAGGTAGGCCGATATCAGGATTCCGGCCGCCCTGCTCGCCGATGCGGCAATCGGCCTTGGCGTCGGGATGTTGTTCATCTCGAAAAACCATGCCGCCTGCCAGGTCCTGAACGCCTTGGCGTTCAAGAACATGTACCTGAGCGTGTAGCGCAGCCCCTTGTTGTTATATCTCTTGATGAACACCTGCCTGCCGTCTGGAAGCCTGGCGATGCCCGCCTTGGTGCTTCTTGAATCCTTTAGGACGGCTGATGCGGACAGGTGGACTTCGGGATTTTCAATGCAGTCGCGCAGCTCCCTGCTGTCGGCCGAGCGGCGCAACAGCGTGAGATTCATGCCTCGCGCTATCTTGATGAAATCCTTGTTGTTGCTGAAACAATATCCGGCTGTAAGCTTGTTGTCTTTCATAATGCGTTTGGAATTTACACCTTGCAAGCAATTATTTACAGGACGCATAACAAAAATAAGGCCCTTTCCGGAGAAAGAGCCTTAAAAATAATTATTTCAAGGTAGGGACGGCTCGCTGAGCCGTCCGTTCTGAAGCGGCGGTTTCGGCGAAACCGCCCTACCTTCGCCAATTAAAATTGGCTCTCTAAATGTCAGACTGCGGTGGTTTCGGCGAAACCGCCCTACCTTCGCCAATTAAAATTGGCTCTCTAAATGTCAGACGAGTATTTTCAGGACTGGACCGGGTTAGCTTCGGCAGCCTGCTTGTCCTCTCCGATCGCCTGCTGGAAGAGCTTGTATGTCGCGCACATCGCGATTGGCGCTGTTGCAAGAATTCCCACGCAGCAGAGGATTATTCCAAGGGCCGCAAAGATTCCCAGGACGATGTTCCAGAGTATTAGAATCGGTGATTTCTTAAGGGCCTCCCATGCGCACTTCACGGCCTTGATCCCATCAATCTCATCCTTGGCAAGGAAGAATATCGTGAGGTTCAGCAGGGGGCTCAGCAGGATTCCTGGAATGATACAGCATATGAAACCGATGACAATGATCATGTTCGCCACAAAATAGTTTATTATGCAGGGGATGGAAATGCTCATCGCTGAAAACACATCGGATATTTCCGCGTGCCCGCCTTCGTATTCCTTTCTGATCCCCCTGTAATATCCGACCATGAACGGAGCTATGATGATCCCGAGGATGGATCCTATGATGGCTCCGCCGCCGGTCGCGATTATCCTGGAAACGAGTTCGCTGATTTGAATCTTGGCACCGACGAAGCCTACGCCAAGGCCCCAGACGAAACTCAGTCCATTGGAAATTAAACTGACCACGATTGAAACACCGACGATAACAAGGAACCCGCCTATGTAGTATGCCGGATTCTGCTTGAGCTTCTCGATCCCGTAATTAAAACAACTGCCGATGTCTATCATTGAACCCCTCCCCTTTTTATTATTGGAACATGACATATATATTATCCCCTGTACACCATAATGCAAAACCACAGGAAAACTTTATGCTAGACTTTGTCAGGAAACTGTCGTCAGAAGCCGGGAAGCTCGCGCTTGCGGAATTCGCAGGACTCAGGACTCAGGATATCGACTTCAAGTCGGAAAAGGATCTTGTCACCAAGGCCGACAGGAGAATAGAGGACTTCTTAATCTCGAAAATCCACAGGAGGTTCCCCGGGCATGACATCTTCGGGGAGGAGACTGGAAAAACCTCCAGAGGCAGCGAGTACTGCTGGGTGATAGATCCGATAGACGGCACGACATCGTTCGTGCACGGGCAGCCTTTCTTCTCGGTCTCAATCGCCCTGAATAAAAATGGAAATACCATTGCCGGAGCTGTAAACGCACCAAGGCTCGGCGAGATGTTCTGGGCGGAAAAAGGGAAAGGGGCGTTCTGCAACGGCAGGAGAATCCATGTTTCGAACCGTGACAAGCTGGTCAGTTCCGTCCTATGCACGGGTTTCGCATGCCTCAGGTCCGACCTGAAGGACAACAATCTCCCTGTCTTCAACAAGATCATACCGAAGCTCCGCGGGATCCGCAGGTATGGTTCGGCGGCGGTGGATCTCTCTTTTGTGGCATGCGGCAGGCTCGAAGGATTCTGGGAATTGAACCTAAAACCATATGATATCGCCGCTGGCGTCCTGATCGTGCAGGAGGCCGGAGGGGAAGTCTGCGATATGAAGGGTAAATCCAATTATCCCGAAGACGGAATACTTGCAACGAACGGGAAAATCACGAGGAAGTTCCTGAAGGCGATAAGATAGAAAAGCAAAACCAAGAACATGCCTTGTTTTTGACTGACGACCGGAGACTGACGACCATGGAATTATTAATTCTACTGTTCTGGATTCTCGTCCTTGCGTTTTTCTTCGCGAAGGTGGAGATCCACATCGAGGGGGATCAGGGCTGGGCCGCGGGGCTGCCCACCTGGCGCATAGAAAAACACTGGCTCCTGGATATTTTCTGGGGTGGACGGGCAATGACAGGATATCACGCCTGGGTTTTCCCTTTCATGATACTTATTTTCCATCTGATATTTTTCCTGGAAGCAAAATGGTCATTGAAGATGGAGGCAAGAGTCATTGCTTCAATCATGCTCTTCTGGCTCGCCGAGGATTTCCTATGGTTCCTGATGAACCCCCATTATGGACTGAAAAAATTCACCAGGAAAGACATTCCCTGGCACGGACACCGCTGGCTGATCTTCATGCCGGTCGACTACTGGATGTTTTTAATCCTGTGCGCGGCGCTCTTCTGGTATTCGTATTTCTCCAAATAACAGAGAATATATGGTTTTGAGTTGAAGGAATAATTGTATGTCATATTTTAGGTTGACGCCTTTAATACTTGTTTGGTAGTTAAGCCATTATTGGCTGTGATTTAAAAAGTTAAGAGACACGCAAGAATGAGTTAACTACGAACAATAATTCTGTTTGCTACGCTCATCCGCAGGGAGGGTCGCTTCGCCTGGCTGAGCCGCAACCGTTATTCTTTATGAAAACTAAAAAAAGGGTAAAATGACATCATCTCGCATGTATACATTTGCAATTGCCGGCTTATCACTTCTCGGAATCTCATCCGCGATCAGCGCCAGCGCCGCAGACGAACTCCAGATCCTGAAGTTCAAAGCCTCGTCGGATCCTGTTGTCAACCCTGGCAAGGGATGGGTGGTCTATGGCGGTTCGACGAAAAACCACTGCAAGGATGCGCTGGACGTCTGCAGTTCCGCATACACGCGCTTCTGCTGGAGCCAGCTGGAGTCCGAGGAGGGCAAGTTCAACTGGGAGCCGATCGACAGGGAACTGCGCGACTGGGATTCCGCCGGAAAGCAGTTCGGTTTCGGCGTGATGTGCGAGAGCTTCCACTCCGGCATGAAATACAGCACGCCCAAATGGGTCTTCGACCTCGGCGCACCTTCGATAGCCTATGATGGAGAGAAGGTCAAGGGACAGATCGCCCTGAAGAAGTGGGACAACCCGATCTTCCTTGAGAAGCTCAGCAATTTCCTCGCCGCGATGGGCAAACGCTATGACGGAGACCCGCGCATCTCATTCATCGACATCCGTTCCTACGGACAGTGGGGCGAAGGACACCTTGGGCACCTCAAAGGCTCGGAAAAACTCTCCCCTGACGGACTCAGGAATCACATCCAGCTACACCTAGACGCCTTCAAGAAGACGCGTCTCATGATCCCGTGGGGCGAACCATTGTACAATCCCGTATACGACTGGGCAATCGACAAAGGTGTCGCCATAAGGCGTGACGGCATCCTCGGAAATTCCAACGGTTCGGAGCTGATACGCTGCAAGGGCAAGGTCCCTTCCTTAGGCGAATGGTATTCCAGCTATGAAGTGCATAGCAGGAATACCGGACAGAAGTACGAGTGGGGTGACAAGCTTGAGGACAGGATACTCGACGATACCGTGAGAGGAACTTTCACGTACCAGAACCTCGGACAATACGACATGAAAGATCTCTTTGTGAAGGAGAAACGCCCCTTCATCGACAAACTCACAAACATGATGGGATATCATTTCCTGCTGAGTGAGGCCTCAATGCCGCGACATATAAAGTCCGGTACTGGTTTCGAAGCCCTCTTCAAATGGGAGAACAAGGGCCTCGCATTCATCTTCATACCGTGCGGCGTAGCTGCGGCCTTAGTCGACAAGGACGGCAAGGTCGTGGCGAAATGTCCGGCAACGGGTTGCCATCCGGAAAAATGGGCTCCTGACGGCAAACAGGTCTCCGAAACTTCAAGCCTGAAATTCACAGCCCCTTCCGGTTCCTACCGGCTTGCGATCGGACTCTTCTCCGATCCAACACGCCCGATGCCTGACATCCGGCTCGGTATTGAAGGTGAAACAGTCGGCAACTGGCATATATTGGGGAACATCGATGTTGATTGAAAGCTGTTATATCAAGGATACCTTACATGATGCATACAGACAGAAACGATGACGTAGTGGACTTCTGGAACCGTGTCGCCGGCGACTGGGACATCCAGGTAGGAGAGGAAGGCGACAACAACCGCCAGCTGAATTCCGATCCTGTCCTATGGCGTTTTGCCGGAATCGTCAAGGGCCTGAAAGTTCTTGATGCCGGCTGCGGCACAGGATATCTTTCCCGGAAACTCCATCGGAAGGGTGCAATCGTCACCGGCATCGACATCTCCTATAAGATGATAGAAATAGCGCAGAAGAAGAGCCCTTCCATCACCTACCATGTAGATTCATGTTCGACGCTGGCAAGACTGGAGGACAATTACTTCGATCTCATAATCGCAAACTATGTTCTGATGGACACGCCGGACCTTGAAGCGACCATGAAGGCCTTCAACCGTGTACTCAGGCCCGGCGGCGCGGCTGTCGTGATTTTCTCGCATCCCTGCTTCCCGCAGGGGCGCGCAACAGTTTCCGAGGACAGGGACACCATAAGCTATAACTGGGACTTCCCCTACTTCGACAAATGCAAGCGCGTTGATCCGCCATGGGGGCACTTCAAATCCGATTTCATATGGTTCCACCGCTCGCTCTCGGACTACTGGAAGGCGTTCAAGCAGGCGGGATTCACCGTGGACGACATGGAGGAGCCGCGGATTACGCGTGACCGCTATCATCAAGCCGGAACTGCAAAACTGTTGAACAACAGCAAGACAAGACCCTATTCCATCGCCTTCCGCCTGACAAAATCAACACACACATGAAAGACAATAAAATGATAGACAATATCGAATCTCCGGAAACGAAACATCAGGTCAAATCCGTATGGAAAAGGATGGAAAAGGACGAAATAAATGAGCATCCCATCGGAAGATATGAAGGCAAGATCAATTTAATCCGCACGGAACCGGAATTTCTTGAGGCAGTCAGGCTCCTGGAAAAGGAAATCCTCCTTGGATTTGACACGGAGACAAGACCCTCCTACCGGGTAGGTGAAAGCTACCCGCCGGCGCTACTGCAGCTGGCCGGGGCAAATGAAGTATTCATCTTCCAGCTTAAATTCACAGGTCTCCCGCGTCCGCTTCTCAACATTCTTGCCAATCCCAGCATCATCAAGGCAGGAGTTTCACTGAGCCATGACCTCAAGGAGCTCAGAAGCGTTGCTGAATTTGAACCTGCGGGCTTTGTAGACATCGGGAATGCCGCAAAGGATATTGGAATACAGAACCACGGCCTGCGCGGGCTTGCAGCCGTCCTGCTTGGATTCCGCATCACCAAATCCGCCAAGACAACAAACTGGTCCAGGGATGAATTTACTCAGGGGCAGATACAGTACGCCGCCACAGATGCCTGGGTCGGACGCGAGCTCTACAAGGAAATCCAGAAATATATTTTGTCATAAAAATAATTTAATTATTTTCCTGAAAAAATATATGACTACTTCCACGAAGTGATGATCTTGAAGAAATCCGTATTATCGATCGTCTTGCTGAATGCCTCGGAATTCATCCCCCAGGCATAGAGAGGCACGTTCACGCCGGAATGCCCCTTGCTCTTCCATGTTACTTCAGGATAAACGCCCTTGCCGCTGTTCTTTATGACAGTCAAACCGCCAGTCTCGTGGTCCGCAGTCACAATGATCAGAGTGTCCTTGGGATCCTTGGCCCAGTCGAGGACGGCTTTGACGGCATTGCTGAACTCAATCGTCTCACCGATATTGGTTTCAAGCTTGTTGACATGTCCCGCCTTGTCGATAAGGCCGCCTTCTATCATGATGAAAAAGCCTTTGTCGTTATCTATAAGGGTAAGCGCCTTCTTTACCATCTGCGAGAGATGGGGGAGCTTGTCGAAATTGCCGGTCTTCTCATAAGGCAGTACACCGGAACCGAAAAGTCCGGCCCAGTATTTTGATTCCGGTGAAAGCTTCTCCATCGATTCAAGGTCGGTTGACACGGAATATCCCGCCTCCTTGAGAAGGTCGGGGCTCATTCCCTTGCAGCCTCCTCCGAAAAGCAGGTTCGGATGGCTGTCCTTCATCATGTAACTGCTGAGTTCGACGTAATCATCACGTTTCCTTCCATGGGCGCTGAAGCACGCGGGAGTCGCATCGTTGAGATAGCTGGTGGTGAGTACTCCGGTAAGCTTGCCCTTTTCCTTGAAGAATTCCAGCATCGTCTTCAGATCCTTGCCGTCACCAGGCAGGGCTACGCTTACAACCTTGTTGTTCACCTTGGCGCCAGTCGCCATTGCAGTAGCTGCCGCGGCGGAATCGGTCACACTGCTGTCTGCCGACTTCGTCGTCACTTCACTCTTAACAGGCATGCCCTCAAAACTCAGCGTCCCCTCCTGCCCATTGAGATACATTCCAGCGGCCTTGACCTGTTCAGGCCCCATGCCGTCGCCGATCATGAAGATGATGTTCTTCGGCATCATTTCCTGTGCAAGCACAGGAAATGAAACAAGTAGAAGCACGATAGACCAGCAAAGTCTTTTCATCACTACTTTCAAATTCGTATTTTTCAGATGTAGAGTTCGCCGTCTCGGCGAAGATTCTTGCCTGAGACAGGCAACACTACATCAATCACTTCAAGTTAGCTTCGGCAAAATCCCAGTTCACCAGCTTGTCCAGGAATGCATTTATGAAATCACCCCTGCGGTTCTGGTAGTCCAGATAGTATGCATGCTCCCAGACATCGCAGGTAATCAAAGGGTTCAGATTGTGCGCTATTGGAGTATCGGCATTGGAAGTTTTCATGATCTTGAGCTTATCGCCATCCTGCACAAGCCATCCCCAGCCGCTTCCAAACTGGGCCGCTCCGGCATCTGCAAACTGCTTCTTGAATTCGGCATATGAGCCGAACGACTTGTTTATGAGTTCGAGCAGTTTTCCCCTGGGTTCACCGCCACCGGCAGGCTTCATTGATTTCCAGAAAAAGCTGTGGTTCCACGCCTGCGCCGCATTGTTGAAAATTCCGGCCATGTCCTCCTTGCCGGCACTTGCAACGATTATGCCCTCCAGGCTTTTACCCTTGAGAGGGGAATCCTTGAGAAGGGAGTTGAGCTTGTCGACATATGCCTTATGGTGCTTGCCGTAATGGAAGCCCATTGTCTTGGCTGAAATTACGGGCTCCAGGGCGTTCTCCCCATATGGAAGCTTTGGAAGCTCGATCGCACCGACAGCAGGAGCATCGGAGAAGCCCGAGAAGGAAATCACCGACGCAATGGACGCCACAGCTGCCGCAAGAAAAATCTTTTTCATAATTCATCCCCCTTTTTTTTTAAACTTAAGAAATTTATACTTTAAAAAATATTTGCAAACCCATGTTTCAAATATTTTTTCTCCTCATGAATTCCAACAGGGCCTTTTCTGATGGCTTAATTGTTTCCGGAAGCGGTTTCCCGGCCATGTCGAAAAGCCTTGCATATGCCTCCATCAGGCCGAGTTCAGGATATCTGTCTTCGCATGAATGCACGAACTTCAATGTCCGGAACGCATCGAACCAGGTATGGAACGCCCACTGGATCTTCATCTTGTCATTCGGCGTATTCTTTAAGATTTTCTCCCATTCGTGAAAAAAATTATTCTCTGCCAGGAATTTCCCTGTCTCCCCGTCAAGTCCGTTGAAAGCCGCACATGGATCCTTAACGTCCACCGATTTTATGGCAGAGAATAATTTTTTTAACAGGAGAAATATGCATGGATTGTAGAACTTCAGCTCCTTGCCGCCCTCCAGAATCTGCGAGATCCGCGGACCTGTCCCGAAAGGCACACGGTCGGAAGGACGTGATGACGGAAAAACAGTCGTGCCTCTTATCTCTCCGACTTCACCGATCTTCCTCAATGCCTGCATGAAATAGAAGTCCTCGCCGCCGTTGCGCTTCCGCATCCCCCCTGCCCTGACATATTCCTCCGCGCGGAAAGCCATCGCCGAACCCAGGACATGGTAGGCATACGGCGACTGCGAAATCTGCAGGCCCTCCACGTAATATCTCATGAATAGTTCGTAGCGTGTTATCGCCGCATCCTCTTCCGGAGTACTGCCCGGCTGGTGCGCAAATTCTATCGCGGCCCCGGCGATCCCGGCATTCGACATGAAATATTCATTTATCGCTTCAAGATAATTCCTCTCGACAAGAGTATCTGCGTCGAGGGAAATTATAAGCGGCGCACCCCTTTCAAAATCAAGAAATTCGAGCGCCGCGTCCATTCCGATCTTCCTTGCGGCGCCGACACCCTCCTTCGGGTTGATCTCATGGCCGTGGCTGGAAGCGTCAATCCAGAACAGCTGGAGCCTGTCCTGGCACGGGAACTGCGAATTCCGCATGAGGTCGAGCATTTCGGCGTTTTCCCTGAGCTTGTCCGGGCCGGCTGAATCCGCGGGGGGATTGTTGACGACTGTTATTATCATTGTCTCATCCAGGATGGCCGGATGGTTTTCCGAAAGTGATTTCAAGGTCGGGGGAAGATGCTGGAATTCGGAAAACGCAGGTATGACAATGGCGTTCTTGTATCTGCGGACAGGAGTATTTCCAATCCTATGGCGTCCCCTGTTCTTTAAAATATATTTTTCAAAATTCATGCTTTTAAAATATAACTCTTAATGTATTGTTGAAAACTGTCTGATTCACTTATTGTTTCCATTAACTTACTTTAACGAGGTAAAACATGAAGTTCAACATCCTTGATTTCCTTCTGCCCAGAGAGGTGAAATTCTTCAAATACATGACCAGCCAGGCGGAGATTTTCATTGAGAGCTGCGAAGTCTTCAAGAAGATGGTCTCAAGCATAGATACACTGAGCGAAGACGAGACTAAGAACATGATCAAAAGGATAGGCGAACTGGAGCAGAAAGGCGACGACCTTGAGCATCTGATAATAGACGAGCTCCACAAGACATTCATCACCCCCCTCGACCGCGAGGACATCCATCTGATAGCGATAAATGTCGACAAGTCCCTCGACATCCTTAACAGCATCGCCAGGAAATTCGAGATCTACGGGGTGAAGAAAGTCCCGGTCAACGTCTGCAGGTTCGCCGACGTAATCATCGAGATTTCCATCGAACTGAGGAATCTATTCGCCGCCCTTGAGAAGAAGGAAAACATAATCGAGATAGTCAAGAAGATGCACGAACTTGAAAACAAGGCTGACACTCTTTTCTATACCAGCGTAGCGGAACTTTTCAGCGACGGCAAGCACAGTCCGGTAGAGATAATCAAGTTCAAGGAGATATATGAGCATCTTGAATCCATCGTCGACTCTGTGGACTTCATCGGGAAGATAGTCAGGGGAGTCTCCGTCAAACAGGGTTGATCTATGGTAACAACATTCACTTTAGTCGTCATTGTAGTAGCTCTTGCAATTGCATTTGACTTCCTCAACGGATTCCATGATGCGGCAAACGCCATCGCCACCGTGGTCGTCTCAAAGACATTGACACCTTTCCAGGCGGTGATGATGGCCGGATGCGCCGATTTCATCGGGTTTTTCCTGTTCGGGACCGCCGTCGCAAAGATGGTAGGGAAAGGAGTCATAAATGCGGATTTCATAAGCCTGCACCTGCTTCTTGGAGCACTTGTAGGGGCAATCACCTGGAACATCATCACCTGGTTTCTCGGCCTCCCGACTTCAAGCAGCCACGCCCTCATCGGAGGACTTATCGGAAGCGGGCTGGTGGCAGTTGGGCCGAAGGTAGTGATCTGGGCCGGAGTGATAAAGATATTCTCCTTCATAATAATAGCGCCATTCCTCGGCATGCTCGGAGCGATGATCTTCACAGCCATCATCCTCTGGCTGTTCAGGAAGACCAACCACCAAAAGTCGGCCTCAATTTTCAAAAAGCTCCAGCTCGCATCGGCTGCATGCTATGGTATCGGGCATGGCACGAACGACTCTCAGAAAACCATGGGAATAATCGCACTGGTACTTTTCGCAGGCGGGATAAACAAGGAATTCACTTTGGACAACTGGGTCATACTCACCTGCTATTCCGCACTCGCTCTCGGAACAATCTGCGGCGGCTGGAGAATTGTGAAGACCATGGGCACGAGCATAACAAAGATCCATGCGACTGAAGGATTCTGTGCCGAAACAGCGGCCGCAGCAGTTCTTCTCGGTACCCAGCATTTCGGTATTCCAGTGAGCACCACGCACGTAATCGCCGGCTCGATCATGGGCGTCGGCAGCACCCAGCGCGCAACCGTGAGATGGATAACCGCAAGAAAGATCATCTGGGCCTGGATTATAACGATACCCGCCTCGGCGACCTTCGCCGCCATTGCCTATTTTGTCTTCAGCCACATCCTGACAGTGGCCAAGTAAGAAAACTACCGCTGGATGAATGGATTGGTGGATGACTGGGTGGATGCATGTAATCCTATGGAAAATCACAACCGTTAAGCTTGATCGCATGGGTAATTGTATTCCGGGATCGCCGGCAACTTGCCGGCATCTTTCTTCTTTCCTGCCTTATTCCACCAGAATTAGTAAGCGTAAAACTAGGTATGTCAGCCTCATTTACGCAATCAAGTATGGCCCTTTCGCCGAAAGAGCCTCGTGCCGGTTTCGCGTGAGCTACGTTGTCGCAACCGAGAGAGGCCACGTTGCCGTGTCCAACTCGGCTCACGTGGCGCGACTCACGTCGGCGAAACCGGCATACTTTAATAAAACATGCCCTATTGCCTACGGTCAGGAGGCAGATTAACGCTAACGTCTCAGGCTCTGGCAACCGGCGAAGCCTGGTTGCCAGGGAGGCGCCTAGTTATGATTTTATGTTATTTTCTAGAAAAAATAAGTTACTTAAAGACTGCGCGACACTCACTTCGTCTTGTTATTTGGTGCTAAACCTGTCTTGTCAGCCTTATCTTTTGTCAATTGCGGAGGTGTGTCCTTAAACTTTTTCCATTTATCTTTAAAAATAAATTTAAAAAACATGACAATAATCCACTCATCCATCTTCCCAGAATTATTCGATCTCGACTAACTTATATTTCCTCGAACCAAGCTTCTTCTTCTCAAGTATGCCTGTGATGAGATACGGATCCTTCCCGTGGATCTTCTCAAAGAGATGTTTCCCGGGAAGCAGCCGGCGTCCGGCAGGAAGCCCCGATTTCAGAAGATCCTTCGCCTTGATAAGGTCAAGCGTCGCCTTCTCTATGCCGGCAATATCATCCGATGCAAGAATTCCGATGTCCGGGACGAGAGACGGAGTGCTCATGCCCCAGCAGTCGCAGAATATCGTTATGTTCATCAGGACATTTATGTAGAAGATGTTATTCGCGCCCATCTCGTCGACGACAGCCTTGGTCACCAGAGACAGTCCTTCTTGGAAAGGCTGGAAGGTGTTTCCGGTACGCGTGAGTGATTTCACCGGACAGGCCATCACGCAGTGCCAGCAGTAGGTGCAGTTGTGGTAGAATATCTCGTAGTTTCCGTCCTTCGTGAACTTGTTCGCACGGTTCCTGCATTCCTTGATGCACTTCCCGCAATGGATGCATTTTGACTTGTCCCAGCTGATTCCTCCCTCGAGCTTGTGGATCTTCGCCCTGGTCTCCCCGGGGACCACGCCCATAGCTATATTCTTGCATGCTCCTCCGAACCCGCAGTCGCCGTGCCCCTTTATATGGCTCAGGACGATCATCATGTCGGCGTCAAGCACTTCCTTCGATACTTTCGCCTCGTCCAGCTTCCCATAGCCGATCTTCAAGGTCTTGAGCGGCGGGTGATTTTTCCTGAACAGTCCGACGATGGGAGCTCCGAGGGATTTTTCAGTGTAACCACGCCATTCGCAGTTGTCAGCATTTCCATCGCAGATGAACAGGGATTTAGGTTTTCCTTTTTTGATATGTTCTACGAGCTGCCTGATGAAGAACGGATGTATTGTCGTATATCCGAGGTTTCCGCCCAGGTGCATCTTGATGCAGATCTTCTTGTTCTTGAGCTTCTCAGGCGGCAGGGATTTCTTCAGCATTCTGTTGAATTTAGCCGGAAGAGTAGCCTCGGCTTCAATCCTCTTGTACGCAGTGCTTGCGAAATATACGTTTCCCATGATCAAGCCTCCATTTCATATAGAAATTAATGATTTGCCGTTTAAAACTACCACCTGCTGTTACCGGATTCAAGTTTCCTTATCAACCTCGCATGGCATAAAGTAAAGGCTTGAAGTAAATCACGCCCCTCTAGTTTTGGTAACCGTTAAGATTGGATACCCCCTGCCAGCTTGACTGGCAGGAGTAGAAGATTGTTTAAGTTAAGGATTGAGGATCTACTGCCAGTCAAGCTGGCAGGGGAATATGATAAACACCCAGCTTAACGCTTGCCTGCTTTGATACGCTAGCGGGAACTCCGTCATGCGCACTTCAACGGAGTTTCATCCATGGGACTATTGTGCTATAAAATGGCACTCGAGTCAAGGAACGGCTGCTATCTTCGGCTAAGATAAGGGCTATGTTGAAAAATTAAATCCAACATGGAGCAATAAAAATATGAAGATCGATGGAATGCGTTCCGAATATCTGGTGAATCCCGTCGGGATTGATGTGCTCAAACCACGGTTGAACTGGATCGTTGCCTCGGATGAACGCGGACAGAAACAATCCTCCTGCCAGATACTGGCCGCTTCGTCGTCAGAACTGCTTTCCCAGGACACGGCCGACATGTGGGACAGCGGCAAAATGGAGACCGATCAGTCAATGCAAATTGAGTATTCAGGCAAGGCATTGAAATCGCGCGACATCTGTTTCTGGAAGGTCAAGACATGGGACAAGGATGGAAAAGAATCCGCATGGAGCGAGACTGCCAGCTGGGAAATGGGCCTGCTGAAGCCTGCCGACTGGAAGGCCAAATGGATCGCCGGCGGAACAAAGGCTGCATTGGATAAAAGTTCTCCGGCCTCATATCTGCGCAGGAACTTCAAACTCAAGAAGCCTGTAAAAAAAGCCCGCCTCTACGTTTCAGCCCTCGGACTCTATGAAATGGAAATAAACGGGAAACGGGTCGGGAACGATCTCTTCACTCCCGGCTGGACCGACTACAATCTGCGCGTCCAATATCAGACTTATGACGTAACCTCCCTCGTCTGGGAAGGCGACAATGCCGTCGGTGGAATCCTTGGAGACGGATGGTTCTGCGGCTACCTCGTCTGGGAAAAGAATCGCAATACATATGGGCATCCCCCGCGCCTCCTCTCCCAGCTCGAGGTCGAATATTCCGACGGGGGAAAAGAGATGATCGTCTCGGATGACTCCTGGAAAAGTTCAACCGGACCCATTCTCGAGTCCGACATATACAACGGCGAAATCTATGATGCGCGCCTCGAGATAAAAGGATGGAGCTGCCAGGAATTTGACGACTCCCAGTGGAAGCCCGTCGAGATCCACCCTCCGGTATCAGCGGCATTGAACGCATCCGCCTCCCCACGCGTCCGGAAAATCCAGGAACTGAAAGCCTCCCAGCCGGTTGAACAGGCTCCTGGGACTTTCATATTCGACTTCGGACAGAACCTTGTCGGCTGGACCAGGTTGAAAGTCGAGGGAGAAAGCGGGACAACGGTCAAGCTGCGTTTCGCAGAAGTCCTGAATCCTGACGGCACCCTCTATATTACCAATCTCAGAGCTGCCAGATGCACTGATGAATACATACTTAAAGGTGAAGGCATAGAAACATATGAACCCCGTTTCACCTTCCACGGATTCCGTTATGCCGAAATCACAGGTTTCCCAGGCAGGCCTTCCATCGAAAACCTCACTGCGGTGGTACTGCATTCCGACACTCCTCCCACAGGTTCGTTCAGCTGTTCAAACCCGATGCTGAACCAGCTCCAGCACAATATCCAGTGGGGCCAGAAAGGTAATTTCCTGGAAGTGCCGACGGACTGCCCTCAGCGCAATGAAAGACTCGGATGGACTGGCGATGCCCAGGCATTTGTCAGAACCGCCTGCTTCAACATGGACGTATCCGCCTTCTTCACAAAATGGCTGACCGACTTGGCCGACTCGCAGTCACCGAACGGCGCTTTCCCGATGGTCGCCCCTGACGTGCTTGGAAAGAGGGAGGGCGACGGAGGTGCCGGCTGGGCGGATGCGGCGATCATATGCCCCTGGACGATTTATCTCTGCTATGGAGACAAGAACATCCTCGCAGTCCATTACAAGAAAATGACACGCTATCTCGAATATCTTTCAACTGTCGACATGAAGAAGCGCCACTGCTTCGGCGACTGGCTCAACATAGATGACAGGACACCAAACGATCTCATAGGAACGGCATTCCACGCCTACAGCGCAAAAATAATGGCGAACGTCGCGGATGCTCTGGGAAAGAAGGGTGACGCAAAGCGCTACAATTCCCTCTTTGGAAAAATCAAGAAGGCGTTCAACCATGAGTTTGTGACTCCCAGCGGCAGGATTGTAAATGGTTCGCAGACTTCCTACGTGCTGGCAATACATTTTGATCTGCTCTCTGATGAACTTACCAGGATTGCCGGCGAGAACCTGGTGCGCCGCATCAATGAATGCAAGGACCATCTCTCAACGGGGTTCCTTGGCACGCCATATCTGCTTTTCGCTCTTCTCAAGACCGGACACACGGATGTCGCATACAAGCTGCTGTTGAACGATGATTTCCCATCCTGGGGCTACCCGATAAAGCATGGGGCTACTACGATGTGGGAAAGATGGGACGGCTGGCGTCATGACAAGGGATTCCAGGATCCTGGCATGAACAGCTTCAACCACTACGCATATGGAGCCGTAGGAGAATGGCTGTATCAGACCGTTGCTGGAATTGACATTGACAGTTCATCCGCAGGCTATAAAAATATCATAATGCGTCCCGTACCGGGCGGAGCGATAACGCACGCTGAAGCGTCTTTGGATTCAGTACGCGGAAAAATCTCAAGCGCCTGGAAAATAGAAGATGGAAAATTCATCTGGAACATTGCTGTTCCGTCAGGCTCAACCGCCACGGCATATGTGCCGGCAAAAGACGCGGCTTCAGTCCTTGAAGGTGGAAAATCCGCCTCCAGTTCTTCCGGAGTCGAATTCCTAAGGATGGAAAACGATCGCGCCGTATTCAAGATAGTCTCAGGCAAATATCAGTTCCAGGGCGCGGTATAAATCAAACTTTGTGAAGTCCGCTACTTAAGAAATGGTCATGGCAAGCATGACCCTCCACGCCCGAAACGGGCGTTAAGATGGAGGGACGCGCTTGCCGCGTCCGCAGTTTCGAATTTACCTTAAGGCTGTTCTTCTGCATTCACTGCTTTATATGTTATTTTGAAACCTACCTGCGCCTCAGCACTGTGTCATCCTGTCGCACTTTGTCGCACTCAGCGACATAATGCCGTGCGGACTTCGCGGAGGTGTTTTGAATTTACTATTTATATCTTCTTCATCATTATAAATTTGCGACTAAGCAAATTTATTTGGCATGCCCATTGCTAATATACGTTCAAAAACAAATGCGGAGTCTGTATAAATTAAAAAATCCGGGCTCTGAAACATTATAGAAAGGGATAATACTATGGGAAAAATACTTGGAATAGATCTGGGCACCACCAACAGCTGCATGGCTACAATGGATCATGGTGAACCTAAAGTGATACCGAACGCGGAGGGCATGCGCACAACTCCATCAATCGTGGCATTCACGAAGAACGGGGAAAGGCTCGTGGGGCAGACCGCGAAACGGCAGGCCATCACTAATTCACAGAACACAGTGTTCTCGATCAAGCGCTTCATGGGACGCAAATTCAGCGAAGTGAAAGACGAGATAAAAATGGTGCCGTACCAGGTCGTAGAGGCGAAAAACGGAGACGCAGCAGTCAAAATCGGCGACAAGCTCTATTCCCCTCCGGAAATTTCCGCAATGATCCTTTCGAAGCTCAAAGCCGATGCCGAAGCCTATCTCGGCGAGGAGATCAAGGAAGCTGTGATAACAGTTCCCGCCTACTTCAACGACAGCCAGAGACAGGCCACGAAAGATGCCGGGAAAATTGCCGGACTTGACGTAAAACGAATCATCAATGAACCTACCGCCGCATCCCTGTCATACGGACTGGACAAGAAGAAGGACGAAATCGTCGCCGTATACGATCTCGGCGGCGGTACGTTCGACATTTCAATACTCGAACTCGGTGAAGGCGTCTTCGAAGTCAAATCGACCAACGGCGACACCCATCTGGGCGGCGACGATCTCGACCGCGCCGTAATCAACTGGCTCGTAGATGCGTTCAAGAAGGAGAACGGAATAGATCTGACAAAGGATCCCCAGGCCCTCCAGCGGCTCAAGGAAGCTTCTGAAAAGGCGAAATGCGAACTGTCCTCGAACCAGAGCACGGACATCAACCTGCCGTTCATAACCGCGGACGCGAGCGGTCCTAAACATCTTACACAGACGCTTACAAGGGCCAAGCTCGAACAGCTGTGCGACGATCTTCTCACCAGGACTATTTCACCTGTCAAGAACTGCCTGAAGGATTCGGGTTTCGACGCCTCGAAGATAAACGAGGTGATAATGGTCGGCGGACAGACCAGGATGCCCAAGGTCGTTGAAATCGCGAAGAAGCTTTTCGACGGGAAACAACCGCACCAGGGCGTAAATCCCGATGAAGTCGTCGCGGTAGGCGCTGCGATACAGGGCGGAGTGCTCTCAGGACACGTCGAAGACATCGTTCTTCTCGACGTCACACCTCTCTCACTCGGAATCGAGACCCTCGGCGGAGTATCCACCAGGCTTATAGAGCGCAACACCACTATCCCGACCAGGAAGAGCGAGATATTCAGCACGGCATCGGACAACCAGCCGTCCGTAGACATACACGTCCTGCAGGGCGAACGCGAAATGGCCCGCGACAACAAGAGCATCGGCAGATTCAGGCTTGAAGGCCTTCCGCCTGCACCGCGAGGCGTTCCGCAGATCGAAGTCACATTCGATATCGATGCGAACGGCATACTCAACGTGACGGCGAAGGATCTCGGTACCGGCAAGGTCCAGAAGATCACCATCACCGCGAGCTCGGGGCTGAACGACAAGGACATCGAGAAGATGGTGAAGGACGCCGAGAAGTTCGCTGAACAGGACAAGAGCGAGAAGGAAAAGATCGAGACCCGCAACAAGGCCGACTCGATGATATACCATACCGAGAAGCAGATGAAGGAATTCGGCGAGAAGCTTCCTGACAATGTCAAGAAACCCGTGCAGGATGGCATTGAAGAGCTGAAGAAGGCGAAGGAGGCCGACGACATCGAGAAGATGAAGGGCACAATGAAGAGCATTGAAGAGCATCTGATGAAGTTCGGAGAGGAGATCTACAAGCAGGCTGGTGCGAACCAGGCAGGAGCCGCCGGAGGAGCAGCAGGAGCTGGATCGGCCGGAGAACAGGCCGGTGGTCCATCAGAGCAGGCTGCCGACGAGTCGGAGAAGAAGTCCTCGAAGAAGAAAGGCTCGGACGAGAAAGTTGTGGACGCAGAAGTCGTGGACGACGACAAATAAAAACTGCCTGACGGCATTTTTTATATATTCTAAAAAGGAAAATCAGAGAACCTTAAACAGAAAGAAGGAGAAGAAGAATGAGCAAATCGAAGATCAGGCCAATTGGAGATCGTATCCTCGTTGAAGCGATCGAAGACTTGGAACAGGTAAAGGGCGGCATCGTCATTCCTGATTCCGCGAAGGAAAAGCCTCTCGAGGCGAAAGTGATCGCACTCGGAACAGGCAAGACGGACAAGGATGGGAAGAAGATTCCATTTGACGTGAAGGTCGGCGACACCGTGCTCACAAGCAAATACGGCGGCACCGAAGTCAAGTTCGACGACAAGGAATACAAGATTCTCAGCCAGGACGACATCCTCGCGGTAATCGAGAAATAACCCACTAAATATTCAATATAAGGAGACAGTATAATATGGCAGCGAAACAGATATTGTTCGGAGAAGAAGGCCGCAGGAAGATCCTCCTCGGCGTCGAACAGCTCAGCAGGGCGGTAAAGGCGACTCTCGGACCGAAAGGCCGCAACGTCGTACTCGACAAGAAATTCGGTTCACCTCTCGTGACAAAGGACGGCGTGACCGTCGCAAAGGAAATCGAGCTCCAGTGCCCCTTTGAAAACATGGGCGCACAGATGGTCCGTGAAGTCGCAAGCAAGACATCCGACATCGCAGGCGACGGAACAACCACGGCGACAGTCCTCGCGGAAGCAGTATACCGCCAGGGACTCAAGAACGTCACCGCAGGCGCAAACCCCATGGCCCTTAAACGCGGAATCGACAAGGCCGTTGAAGCCATTGTCAAGGAACTCAAGAACATAAGCAAGAAGGTCAACGACCGCGAGCAGATCGCACAGGTCGCCACGATATCGGCGAACGGCGACAGGGAAATCGGAAGCAAGATCGCGGACGCGATGGACAAGGTCGGCAAGGACGGCACAATCACCGTCGAAGAAGCCAAGTCAATCGAGACCACCCTCGAAGTAGTCGAAGGAATGCAGTTTGACAAGGGTTATCTTTCTCCGTACTTCGTAACCAGCGCAGAGACGATGGAAGCCGTCCTCGAAGACTGCTACATCCTCGTGCATGAGAAGAAGATCAGCAGTCTCAACGACATGCTTCCTCTTCTCCAGTCGGTTGCCAAGACCAGCAAGCCCATGCTCATCATCTCGGAAGATGTCGAAGGCGAAGCCCTTGCCACTCTCGTAGTGAACAAGATCCGCGGCACACTCCAGATCTGCGCAGTCAAGGCTCCCGGATTCGGCGACCGCCGCAAGTCAATGCTCGAGGACATCGCGATCCTCACCGGTGGAAAATGCATCACTGAAGATCTCGGGCTCAAGCTCGAGAACGTCAAGATCGAAGACCTCGGCAAAGCCAAGAAGATCACGGTCGACAAGGAAAACACCACGATCGTTGAAGGCGCAGGCAAACAGTCCGCCATCATCGGACGCGTCAACCTGATCCGCAGGCAGATCGAGGAGACCACCTCCGACTACGACCGCGAAAAGCTCCAGGAACGCCTTGCGAAACTCGCTGGCGGCGTGGCAGTCATCAACGTCGGTGCGGCCACCGAAACTGAAATGAAGGAAAAGAAAGCCCGCGTCGAAGACGCCCTCCACGCAACACGCGCTGCGGTAGAGGAAGGCATTGTACCCGGAGGCGGCGTAGCCCTTCTCCGCGCTGCAAAGGCCGTAAAATCCCTCAAGCTCGAAGGCGACGAGTCAATCGGCGCAGACATCGTGCTCAGGGCGACTGAAGAGCCTCTCAGACAGCTCTCCGCAAACGGCGGATATGAAGGTTCCATCGTCGTACGCGAAGTGCTCGACCGCAAGGTCAACGAAGGTTTCGACGTCGAGACCGGAACATACGTGGACATGCTCAAGGCCGGTATCATCGATCCGACCAAGGTGACACGTTCAGCGCTCCAGAACGCTTCATCCATCGCAGGACTTCTTCTGACGACCGAATGCATGGTCACAGAAATTCCTGAGAAGGAAAAAGCAGCTCCTATGCCTCACGGCGGAGGAGGAATGGGTGGAATGGGCGGAATGGACTACTAAGAAGGTAGGCCAGGTGTCAGGCTTCAGGTGTCAGTGAATATCTGATTGCCGGACTCCGAAGACCATAAAAATCAAAAGGCGTGCGGAAAACCGCACGCCTTTTTTTTGCATGTGGAACAACCATAAACATTTTTAGCCATCGCCTGCAATGTCATCTACTATACGCATATATTTCAGTACGTTCCATGCCGGGAGACGGGTAAGAAAGATTCACCACAGAGGCGCACGGAGTCAGCAGGGAGTCAGCAAACACAGAGGGCTGCAAACCGGCGCCCTCGTTGCGAGAGCGCCGGTTTGCAGCCAATTGTTATGAGTAAATTATGAGGAGGAGGACTGGAAAAAAAGCCAACGGGAACGATTTACTCCATCTCATTCCCTTCTCAATACAACGTATTCGGCTTTCGTCTGATTGACCCAAAGTCAATCAGACGAAAGCCGAATCTCTGTGTCCTCATTGCTCCGTATCTCCGTTCCTCTGTGGTGAGTCCGGGTTTATGGTTTTCACGGCGTACCTATGGCACGCCTAATGTAGCACAGGCATCTCTCCTGTGTCTTAAGGAACGCCAGCACCCTTGCTGGCATCTTCTTAAATACATATAATCCATTCAACAGGGGTCTGAAGCCCCTGCCTATTCTCATCCTGTCCCAGCTGGGACAGGAAACACAACGGCGTGGAATCTTCAAATCACATCCTTCCATGCCTCAGTATGGAGAGGAGGAGGAAGCTGCCCAGAAGCAGTGAGAAGACGAATGTGAATAGTCCGAGGGATGAGATTCCCCAGACAAGCGGCGGTATCTTTGCGTGCATTATCAGAGACGACCCTATTATCATGGCAGATGAAATTATCGAGAACGCAATCCTGTTGCTGATCTGGTCGTGCTTGTGCAGCATCGGTTCGAGTCCTTTATGCTCGAACTGGATCTTGATATTCCTGTTTTTAAACTGGCTGAGTATGTCCCTGAGCCCTCCGGGAAGATTGCGGAACAGATCGGAGTAATCGGAAAGGCTGGCATAGACGTCCTTGAAAATGCTGTACGGGCTGATGTTCTCCAATATCATTTTCCTGACGAATGGTTCGATGTGCTCAATGATATTGAAGTCGGGTTTCAACTTCCTGAGCGTCCCTTCAAGCGATGTTATCGCCTTGCCAAGAAGGAATAGGTCTGGCGGAATCATGAGCTTGCTGCTGATGACCAGTTTGAAAAGATCATTGAAAAACCTGCTGAGATTGAGGTTGTGCAGCGTGACACCGGCATATTTATCAATGATCTTGAACACCTTGTTCTCAAACTGCTCCCTGTTGATGATTTCAGAATTAGTGGAAAGTTTCATTGTGGCATTTGCAACTCTCCTGGGATCCCTCTGCACAAGTCCAATAATGATTTCACGGAGGATTTGCCTGTTTCTCGGCGAGAGTATTCCAATCTGGCCGAAATCGACGAAACAGATGACATTGTCTTCACGGATTATGATGTTCCCCTGGTGCGGATCCCCATGGAAATAGCCATGCTCAAATATCTGATCCATCAAGAGGTCGCTCAGCGTCGTTGCAATCAGATCCAGATTGTAATCCGGATTACCGCCTTCCTTTATTGTGGCGAGGGACACTCCTTCAACCATTTCCATCGTAAGTACCCGCGTAGTCGCATACTCCTTGTACACCTTCGGAAAGCTTACCCGTTTGTCCCCTCTGAATTTCCTGGTGAACTTTTCAATATTGTCCGCCTCGTTGATGAAGTCGAGTTCCTCGGAGATGCATATCTTGAATTCCTCGATAATTCCGGCTGGATTTATGACATCCATGCCGGAAACGTATTTTTCCAGCAGCCCAGCGATTTCCCCCATTATTTCAAGATCCGCCTCTATCACTTCCTTTATGCCGGGACGTTGTATCTTGACGGCCACTTTGGTTCCATCATGGAGCGTTGCCTTATGGACCTGGGCGATTGAAGCCGATGAGAAAGGGGTTTCGGTGAACTTCTTGAAAATCCTGCTGATTGGAGCATTGAACTCTTTTTCTATTATATCCACAGCCTGGGCGTTGTCAAAAGGCGGCACTTCGTCAAGAAGCGATTCAAGCTCAACGCACAGTTCCTGCGGGAGGAGATCTGGTCTGTTGCTTACAAATTGTCCAAGCTTGACATAGGCGGGGCCAAGCTCCTCGAGGACGAGCCTTATTCTCTGCCAGTGGCTAAGCTTCTCATCATCCTCCGGAGATCTGCCTCCGGACACGTATCTATGTCTGAACGGGACGAATCTGAGCAGGTTGCTGTTGTCGACAAAATCAAAGAATCCATGCCTGATCAGAACGCCTACGACCGTCTGGTAGCGTTTGTACTGATGGCGCCTCCATCCTGATTTTCTTTTGCGGAAATACATCGATGTTATTATTTTTTGGGTTTGTTGTGAACAGTACCAGCCTTAGGCCGGGCATCCTTTTTATTAAATTTTGATTCGATCCTGGCAAGGGTTTCCTTCAGTTCATTGATTTCCTTCTGCATCTTCTCGAAGCCTTCGGTGCATGGAAGTTTCACATTCTTGATCTTCTTCTCCACGACCTCCGAAAAGTTTTTCTCAAAATAATTCTTCATATCATCGGCCTGTTTCAGCAGATCATCCACAAACTTCTCTCCTTCAGCTTCGGACAGCTTGCTGTCCTCGGCGAGTTTCTTCCCAAACTCCTTTACCCTGTCCTTTGTCATAGCCATGAGTCCGATCCCGATGAACATGTTTTTTTTCAGCTGCTCGATCATGACGCCCTCCTTGTTGATAAGAGTCCTTAATACCGGTTGAAACGTTAATGTGGTAAGGTAGACCTTCAAATATTCTTCCGCCATGGGGTATAACCCTACCTTTGCGCTGGAAGGAAAAAGCAAAAGGCGTGCGAATTCCGCACGCCTCCTGAAGTCCAATTCGATATAAGAAGCACGCCCGGGGACTAAGCCTTACGGCTGTCACCCCCGGACATGCTTTGGGGGTCTAACTCAATTCCAAGTCCATCTCGAAACATCTCTTGCTTCTTCATAATCATATAAGAAGCATGCCTGGGGGCTGGGCCTTGCGGCTTTCGCCCCCAGACACGCTTTGGGGGTCTAACTCAATCCCAAGTCCATCTCGAAACATCTCTTACATCTTCATCTCTAATATAAGAAGCACGTCCGGGAGCTGGGCCTTTCGGCTTTCGCCCCCGGACATGCTTTGGGGGTCTAAAACAAACTCTACATATGCCGTCCTACTTGTAGACCGGTTCGGTTTTTATTATATGCGTGCCATTGCACGCTCCGTCATGCACATATCCATTGAACAGTTCAACAGCCTTCACCGCTATCTTCCCCGTGTCGATCATCACTGACCACATGCCCTCGAGGATCATCGTACCGTCACAGCCGACAACAATTACATCCTCCGGTATCCTGAATCCCTTTTTGACAAGCCTTCCGTAAAGTTTTCCGGCGAGGACATCGTTCTCGCAGAACACGCAGTTTATCGAAGAAGGACTTACATTAATGAAGGATATCAGCGAATCTACATCGGCGAAAACACGGTTCCCGGCAGGGTCACGCCCCTTCTTCCTCATTGCGGAATAGACATGGATGAACTTGTTTTCGGAGAGATGGGGATATTCCCTGAGCACAGGAGACAGAAAGGCGATCCTGTCCTTGTCGGAGTATACAGCCCTTTCATAAAGTTCAGTATATGATTCGGAGAAATCCAAATCTATGTTGGGCATCTTCATGCTTTCGTTGATAAGACAGCCAATTCCGACGACCGGATGCGATTCCGAGATCTTCCTGAGAACCTCCTGGTTGCCGATCGACACGAGAATGCTCCCCGAGGTGGCGAGGCTCCTGTTGAGTTCAGCGGTCTTCCCGAGGGAGTCGCAGATGATGAGATCATATCCGTTCCTCGAGAATTCCTTTGCTATGTTCGACGCAAGGCTTCCGAAGTATGGGTTTTCGAGTTCGCCGGTATGCATTGAAATGATCTTCAAGTTGTTCTTTGCAAGGCCTCTGGCAAGCAGGTTGGGAGTGTAGTTCAATGCTTTTGCAGCATCGAAGACTTTCTTCCTGAATGCAGGCTTAACGGTCTCTTTTCCGTTGATAACCCTGCTGGCGGTGACGATTGACACCCCCGCCTTCTTTGCTACATCCCTTAAAGTCGAACTCATGAATCAACCCCATTTGTATAACCGATTGAACATTAGTTTAACCGTATCAACTTTAAATGTCAATAGTTTTCTGGAAAAAAAATTATCTTTTTATTCAAAAGGGTAGTAGTATTAACTGGGCTGATTTCAAAAGTCCGAAAAAACAGCTAGTCGTGGAAGTATCCATTTTGGAGTTCAAACTTTAGTTTGTCTTGGTATTCAAAAGGTTGCGCACGCTGAAGCTTGAACTCCAAATTCTGAAATTGCCTCAACCAACAGAGTCACCCCACAGGATGACGGATGGATGGATTTATTAGCCCGTGGCGAATTATTGGATGAATGGATCCCTGATCTGGACGTCTGATGATTTCATAAGACGTATTCTTGCACGTTCTTCAGTATTTCTAAATTCCGTTAAGAACATGCCTTGCGGCATTAACTATACGTTGCTCGAAAAGATAATCTCAAAATGAAATTTCTCTAAAAAGTAGCACAGGCATTCTTGTCTGTGGACTCAAATTTCATTTTCAATCGCAGACAGGAATGTCCGCGCTACCCCCTTTTCGACCTGGCTCTGACTACCAAACAAATTCATATTGCAGATCAAACTGATCGCATAGTTATCCGCCGTCGTCCTGTCTCGGAGGACGGCGGCGGATTCATAAAAACAGGAGCCCTCCTGTTTTTATTCGTACTTAACCTTGATTGCGGTTCCGGCTTTCGCGCTCTTGCCTGCAAGCTCGAGAACGTGTATCGGACGGCGCGCCCATTCAGGAGTGATGATGAGCTTTTCACCTTTCACAATATGATCCGCGACATTCTGGTAGAGCTTCCATCCTTCGCCCTGCGGATTCTTGCCGGTTTCCGTAACTGTCACTCCATCCTTGTGCGTGATGAGCTTCCAGTCGCCGTGGTTCATTACCAGGCTTCCCTTGGTGCCTGTTATCTCGACAGTTCCCTCCTTGGGCTTTGACTCGATCGAGGAAATATTCAACGTCAGCCATTTTCCAGACTGGAAACGCACGACTGCGAAACCTTCATCCTCGTTCGAATCGCTCTTCCATTTCGTCTTCGGAGCCCAGAAACCGGTCTTTGCAAAACCGGAGACTTCCTTCATCTTCTCACCTTCCATGATCTGGAAGGAATACTCGAGGAGATGCACGCCCCAGTCATAGAGGATGCCGCCGGAAATAGTGCGGCTCGTGCGCCACCAGTCCCCAGGCTGTCCCCAGCCGCCCATGTGCGCCTCGATCCTCACGACCTCGCCTATTGCGCCGCCGCGGACCTTCTTGACCGCATCCAGGATGCATCCGTCCCAGTGACGGTTATGATAGGTGCTGGCTACAAGCTTGTTCTTCTTCGCCTCCGCGATCATCGCATCGCATTCCGCAGTAGTTATCGCAAGAGGTTTCTCGCAGACGATATGCCTTCCCGCCTTCAGACACTGTATTGCGAGTTTCGCATGCGTGTTGTGCGGCGTTATGATCGCAAGAAGATTCACATCGGATTTCTTCAGCATTTCAGCAACGGACGTATAGGTTTCGATTCCCGGGAAATCCGTCTCCGCGACCTTCAGGCGTTCCTTGTCTATTTCAGCAACCGCCGTAGGAGTCATCCCGGCCTTCTTCATCTCGTTCAAATGGGATTTGCCCATGTTGAAGGCACCACCGTAGCCAATCACGCCGACCTTGATCTCGGAAGCATTCTTGAATTTTTTCATGTTTTCCTTTATTAAAGTATGTCGGGTTTAAACCCGACGTTTATAGGCGGGTTAAAACTCCGCCTTACTTGCTCGCCCACAGGCATCCTCTCCTGACAATCTCCTTCGCCTCAGGAATATCAAAGTCCTTCGCGACATGTCCAAGCGACGTATAGAAGACCTTGCCCTTTCCGAACATGCGTTTCCAGACCACTGGCATCACCGTGCCCTTGATCCAGGTTGCGCCTTCATGCTCGCCTGAGAAAGTCGTCGTCGCAAGCACGTCATTGCCCGGATCCGTATGCATATAATACTGCTCGGACTTCATTTTGAAATCCTTTATTCCCTTCACTACCGGGTCGTTCTGCTTCTCCTTGACAATGTTCACAATGTATTCGACGATTCCGCCGGGATGGGCCACCCACTGTCCGCCTGTCATGTACTGGTATCCCGTATTGTTGCGGAAAGAGTCGCACATTCCACCGTGCCAGCCTGCGATTCCGACACCGCTCATGACGGCGTTCATGAGACCTTTTTCCTGCTCCCCTGTGATCTGCCCCATCGTCCAGACCGGGACAACAAGGCTGAGTGCCATCATCTTCTTCTCGTCGAGATAACTGTCGAGAGTCGCTGAAAGTTCGACTTCGAAACCTTCATTCTTCAGCATTTCAGCACCAATCTTCGCGCACTGTTCAGGTTCATGCCCGTTCCAGCCGCCCCATACGATCAAAGCTTTCTTACTCATTGCAATTTCCTTTTTTTATTTATTAGGTAGGGCGACTCTCTCCGAGAGCGCCGTCTTAATGCTGGACGGCTCGGAGAGCCATCCCTACCTTGTCTTCGACAATTTCTGATCACCAATTTCAAGGTTCAAGTATTTCCGATTCTCCGGCTCAGTCTTTAATCAAGTTCCCCCTTCTGCAGTCCCAGCGGCAGGGCCTCAGGTTTCTTGCAGGTGCTCTTGAGAACGATATGCTTTCCGCTCTTAGAGGATTCCTCGAACGACAGCATCACGTCGAGTACATGGAATGCAAGGTCTCCGCTGCAGCGGTTGATCCTCTTGTTCTGGATCGCCTTGACCATGTCCGCTACACCTATGCTCCTCATATTGTCGGCATATCCGTGCGAAAGCGGGATATCCTGCCAGTCGGCGCCTGGCTTTGCAAGCTTCACAGGCCCGCCGAAGCCGTTGGGATCCGGCACCCTCATGCTTCCTTCTGTGCCATAGATCTCAATATTCGAATGATCGTGCTTCCAGACATCGAAGCTCATTACCACGGTGATGACCGCGCCGTTGGCGAATTCAAGGACACCAGCCTGGTGCGTCTCGACTTCGACGGGAAGTTTCTGTCCGTAAAGCTCCTTGCATGTGGCGAATCTCTTGTCATAAGCCCTGGAGGTGCATGCGCAGATCCTCTTAACCGGTCCGAGAAGATTTACGAGCGCGGTGATGTAATACGGCCCCATGTCAAGAGTCGGGCCGCCACCTGTCTGATAATAGAAACCGGCGTTGGGGTGCCAGCTTTCGTGCCCGTGGCACATCATGAACGCTGTTCCCGCTACAGGCCTTCCGAGCCAGCCGTCGTCAATGAGTTTCCGGCAGGTCTGGATTCCAGCGCCCATGAAAGTGTCGGGTGCGCATCCGACAAGGAGTTTTTTCTTTTTCGCAAGTTCAACAACCTTTGCTCCGTCCGCACGCGTGATCGCAAGAGGCTTCTCGCAATGCACATGCTTTCCCGCATTGAGGGCCTTGAGATTGACTTCGGTATGGGCCTTCGGGATTGTGAGATTCAGAATGATCCTGATCTCGGGATCAGCAAGCAGTTTGTCGATTGACACCGCCTGCATTCCGAATTCCTTCGCCTTGGCTTCCGCCGCAGCGTGATTGAGGTCGGCGCACTTTGAGATTTCCATGAAATCAAAAGTCTTCGCCGCTTTCAGATAGGCGCCGCTGATATTGCCGCATCCTATCAATCCAACTTTCATCTTCTTTTCCATTCTCTCTCCTTTTGTAAGGCGGGCTTTCCAGCCCGTCATCTTATAATACCAAAACAGGCTGAAAGCCTGTCCTACTTAAATCGATCTTCTCGCAATGAAACTGTTAGGGATGACAACCGATTCTGTTTTTTTCTTTTCAAGCATGTCCATCAGCAGGTTCACGGCGGCCGCTCCCATTTCTACGCGTGGCTGGCGGATCGTGCTGAGCTCGGGATAGAGAACCAGGGCGGATTCATCGTCATCGCTGCCGACGACTCCGATCTCGTCGGGCATTGACACCTTGTTCTCGTAGCAATACCTATAGAAACCTGTGGCCATCCTGTCGTTCGAGAAGAAAACGCAGTCACCCTTTTTCTTGCCGACAAGTATTTCCGGGGCTGCGCTGTAGCCGCGCCTGCGCGAATAGTCTCCGCTTATGATACCGGCCAGCTTCAACGAACTCATCTTCAGAGCCTTCATGAACGCCTCCCTGTGGGTCACGGCATGATGGAAATTCATGTCGCCTTCAACGAAGAAAATCCTCCTGTATTTCTTCTGCATCAGGACATTGAACATCTCCACCATCGCCGGATAAGGATCGGCGTTGACCGAAACATACTTGTTCTTGGCTGATTTCGAGCCTATGACGACAAAGGGCAGATGTCTTTTCAGAAGCTCCGCCGGAATCCTGCTTTTAAGATTCAATCCGGCAAAGACAAGCCCGTCGGCATGCCTTGTCTGTATGAGGTTGGAAAAATGTTCCACGAATGACTCTTCGTCCCTGGTATACGGCTGGACAAGGACGCTGAAGTTCCGCTTGAACGCCTCGGAGACCATCGCATCGAGGATTGCGGAGTAGTACGACATCTGGATGGGCCCGCGGCGCGTGCCTGTCCAGAGTTCGACTGCAAACGCGATCTGGAAACTCCTGTTTGATGCAAGGCGCCTGGCAAGGATGTTGGGTTTGTAACCGAGTTTTGTGGCTATACTGGTCACATGCTCGATGGTTTTCTTCGGCAGGAGCGGACTTCCCGAAAGCGCACGGGAGACCGTCGAAGGGGAAACCCCTGCGGCTTTCGCAATGTCTTTTCTTGTCAGATTCTTCATCTTGTCTTATATAATTATTTGACAGGATAACATGATTTACATGATTTATTCAAGTCTTCCCATCTTCCCAATCATCCAGCAATCCAACCATCCATTAATCCAATCTTCAGTCTCCATGCACTCGGGTGCACGTGGCTTAATCTAGTGACATGGAAGTCCAATGCAAATGTGCTTGAACGAATAAATGAAGAAAAGAGCATCAGAAGATGGTACGGGCTTTAGCCTGTACCATCTTTGTTTTTTCAGTCTTAATGAAATGGTACAGGCTAAAGCCCTATCTACTATACGCATTATTTTGGCTCTGTTTTGACTTCTTTATGATTCGTCCTCCAGACGTAGGACGAATCTTTGGACTGCGCAGATCATTCTGCGCTTTGGATTCCGATGGAAGCATGGAGAATATAACAGCTTTCGCCTTTGCTAAGATGCTATGGCGTGACGAAAAGCTGTAAAAACAAAGCGGTGAATAATCACCGCAGTCCAAAGTCAGGCCGGAGCGCCTGATGTAAAGATGCAAAGACAGAAGAACCGGAAAGCGTGACGTAGATAGTACTGGAAAATGCGTATAGTAGACAGGGCTAAAGTTTACCCGCCTGCGGCGGCGCCATAGGCGACCAGGGCCCGTACCTACTACTTCACAAATCCAGCCCCGACGACATTGATCTTCCTATTGAAAGCCGCTCTTGTTGGAGTTCATCCCGTGACCACGTTGACACGCGAAACGTGACTCACGTGGCAGCTTTAGTTATGTCTTATCTTAGCACCATTCCGGCCCGATCCCTAATTCACAATCCCTGTTCTTCAGACCAACGGTATCAGCGCTACTTCCTACTAATCATGCTCTTGCCCAGGGCCGCAGGTGCCATGCTGGGGATGATGTTGATTATAAAGTAGAAATACCCTAACCGTTGCTGTGTGCCCGGAAGGCATACGGGAAGGAAGATTTCAGACAGAGTTTCACTTACGAGGCTTTCGTTTGGATGGGATTTCCTGGATTACAAAGAAACTTCTATTCCGAGAAGCGGAATCGGGGATTCAGGTTCTCTTGAAATATGCCCATTCCGGGATATGTTTACAAAAAATACGAGGTTTACACATGCAGGCCATAGAGTTTGAAGCGGATGTAAAAAACAGTTCTATCAAGATACCCGGCAGGTTCAGCATGCTTGAATCAAAGCACCTCAGGCTTGTCGCCTTGTTTGATTCGGACACGCAAGTATCAGTTTCAAAAAAGAAGGTATCCTTCATCGACAATCTTCTATTAAATCCCTTGAAGGTTAAAAATTTCAAACCTATGAAAAGAGAAGAAGTATATGAGAGGTGATGTCTTCATTGATTCCAATGTGTGGCTGTATGCTTTTGTTGCAGGAGAAAGAATTAAAAATATTAAAGCAAAAAGACTGATTGAGGAGAATAAGTCGAAAATATGCATCAGCACCCAGGTGATAAATGAAGTTTCAAGGAATCTTCTGAAAAAATGCGATGTGAGCGAAGGATTTATAACTGACTTCATCAATGACGCATACCTAAAATTTCAAGTATTGTCCCCAAGCAAAGATTCACTGCTTAATGCCTCCAGGATTCGTGAAGAATATGCTTTTTCGTACTGGGACAGCCTTATAATATCCTCTGCTCTTGAATCCGGGTGCAGCATGCTTTATTCAGAAGATATGCAGCACGGCCAGGTAATTGACAAGTTCCTCACAATAAAAAATCCTTTCAAATAATAGCTTCAGCTTTGATTCAATTAGGTACGGTCTTCAGCCCTGTCTACTATACGCATATATTTTAACACGTGCATCCAAACCGGGAACCGAGTCGAGAAGATTTACCACAGAGGCGCACGGAGTCAGTATGGAGTCATCAAACACAGAGGGCTTCAAATCGGCGCCCTCGTTGCGAGAGCGCCGATTTGAAGCCAATTGTTATGAGTAAATTATGAGGAGGACTGGAAAAAGCCAACGAAAGAATTCTCAGGGACACGATCTACTCCATCTCATTCCCTTCTCAATACAAAGTATTTGGCTTTCGCCTGATTGGCCTAAAGTCAATCAGACGAAAGCCGAATCTCTGTGTTCTCATTGCTACGTGTCTCCGCTCCTCTGTGGTTAGTCCTGTTTTCGACAGAGACTTAAGATGCCCCTTGAGGCTAGAACTGCTATACGCATTTTTTTGCTCTGTTTAGAATTCTTTATGATGAGTCCTCAGGACGGAGGACGAATCTTTGGAAGAGTGCGCAGATCATTCTGCGCTTTGGATTCCACTGGAACCGTGGAGAAGATAATAGCTTTCGCTTTTGTTAAGATGCTATGGCGTGACGAACAGCTCTAAAAACAAAGCGGTGAATAATCACCGCAGTCCAAAGTCAGGCCGAAGCGCCTGACGTAAAGATGCAAAGACAGAAGAACCGGAGAACATGACGTGGACAGTACTGGAAATGCGTATAGCAGACAGGGCGAAAGCCCGTACCTACTACTTCACAAATCCAGCTCCGACGACATTGAGCTTCCTGCCGTTGGAAAGAATGACGGTAAGCAGTTTAGAAGGGACATCAGAATATTTCATGTTGCCCAGAGGTGATACGTCGTCGCTGTTCCCTGCGAGTTTCGAAAGAAGTTCGAGCTGTTCACCGGCGGTGAGCGAGATATTTGCCGGAACAGCTGCATCATTGGGAGAGCTGAGAGACACCACGGCAACTATTCCAATCCTGCCAGCCATTATATCTGTCTCCTGCGATTCGTCCACGAGTTCCAGGAGTTTCAGCTTTGCAAGTACGCCGCCCTTCCTGGTTTCCTCCACATGCAAGACAAAGGGAACCGCCGAAAGCGCCGATGTGGTTGTCGTATCGTTGCCGACGCCTGCACCTTCGACTCCGTAGAAGAACATGTAGAGGCCTTCGTCTAGTTTGTCAGCGAGCTGCGTATCATCCTTTGCTTTCACGAGCGTGCTTTCAACCCAGATAGTCTCGTATGTTCCGTTTATCGGATCCTCGTCCCAGGCATTGCGGGTGTCCAGGAAGTCCTGCAGGCCCATCACATCGGCATGCAGAGGCACTACCACAGGCTCGGCGGGGATGTATGCCGACATGTCGAAGAAGCCGTTCGCCTCAAGACAACCCTTCCTCGTAGCCACCGTATGGCTCGCGGTGCCCTTTGCAGTGTCGGGCATGTCATTAAAGAAGAAATCAAACGTGTGCTCTCCCTCGGAATTGACAGCGGTCGAATACTTGAACACACCCTTGGCGTCAGTCTTCGTGAGCACCGAAACAGCACCTGTAATCGGATTCCTGGCCTTCAGCACGATGTTCGGTATGCCATTGATGCCGGACTCGTCAAGAACCTTGCCTGCGAATTTCGCAGTGAATGGCACCGCAAGATCGTTCGCGGGAACCTGCGTGAGTACTATGTCGGCCACCGAATAGCATGTCACCTTCAGCGTAACGCCAGAATATGCAGTCGTGCCATAGAGCAAAAAATACCATGTGCCGGCCGCGGGATTGCTGACAGTAATGGTCTCAACGATGCCGCTTTCTACGCCCTTCACGCCATACGAAGCCTTCGTCGGACAGGTTGCGAACTTCGCAAAGAGGTCGCAGTCGTTTTTCAGGATCGGACTCCCATCGATAGTCGCCACAAGCCTTGTCATGCCAACCGGAACATCAACAGAGAAATACTTGCTGTTGCCAGCGCCATCATCCTGTAGGTCGGAGGCCTTACCACTGTTTAGGCTTATGCTGGGGAAGAAACAAGTCTTTCCCGTTGCAAGCGCCTGTCCGGTGGCTGATGGACTAAAGTCGCTTTCATATAGGTTCAAGTATTTCGCCTTGACCTGGTATTTGTGGTGGAAGTTATCGATTGGGGCGTAGGGGAAAATTCTTCCCTCCGTATTACCGGTAAAACTATCGTCACAATATATGTCATAACTAGTCGCACCTGGAACTGCACTCCAGGATATTGCAATATTGTCCCAATATACTCCTTTGGTGGCAGTGACCGTTGCTGGACCTTTCACCGACACCTTGCCGTAGTCGCTCCTGCTGAAATCCGACCATCCGTTGCCGTTTCCCGCCTTGATGAAATAGTAATATGTGTTGCCCCGGTTAAGAGTGGCGACGGTTCCTCCGTTCGTGTAGTCCGACATGTTGTCGTAGAACAGCTGAGAAGTTTTCACCAGGAGCTTGGCATCGGCGCTGTTTGTCGTATTCGAACGCCACACCTCATACATAGTCGCGCCTTTCACCTTCGTCCATTTAATGTTTATATGGTCGAAATACGTGCCGTTGGAAACAACAGGCACCGCAGGTATGACAGGTTTCTTCGATATGTAACCTGAGTTGCCGGTGCCGTAATTACCATAATCAAACGTGTTCTTCGCCTTCACGAAATAGTAGAACAGTTTCCCGGGAGTATCGCCAGTCACGGCCGCAGACTTGTCCTCGAATACTATATCCGTGACTTCACCCAGCTCCGTCACGCCGGTCTTTGAGTTGAGAGCGTTCCTCGCAACCACGTAGCTTGTCGCTCCGGCAACAGCCGTCCATCTTACGACTATCCTGTCCGCGAACAACCCGTCGCTCGCGTTCACACCCGCAGGGACGGCAGGCATGGCAGTCTGCTTGCTGTATTTCGCCAGCACGGACACTCCGGTGTAGTTGCTGCTGCCATAGAGATGGATCAGCCATGTGCCCCGTTCAGGGTTTGCGAACTGTGCAAGCCCGTCGCTGCCACCTCCCAGGATGCGCTTAACCGTCTTGCCCGCGGGATCGACCACGTCTATGTCGCAGTCTCCGGTACCGCCCGACACCTTTATATCCAGCAGACTCTGAAGGGCATCCGGAATGTAGATGGAATATGTCACAATGGAATCCTCATCGCCGGACGCAAGAACCGCAGTGCCGTTATTGAGTGCAATGGAAGTCGTACCAAGATTGTTCCCAGGGAGTGGACCGGCAAAATCGCTCTCCATGGAGCCGTTTTTCGCCTTCACCCAGTAATAGTAGTGATAGTTCCCTGGCTCGAAAACATCTTCATAGGTAATTCTACTTCCCGGCATGTCTGCGACTTCACTTTTCTTTTCCGCAAGCAGAATGCTGTCGGTTTTACTGCGCCAGATCTCATAGGCTGTCGCATCGGGAACGTCGTTCCATCTGAGACGCACGCGATCAATCTGATTGGAAACTGCAAACCCGGTAGGCGTTGCAAGCCCGTCGGCTCCGAAATTGAATTCCAGCGTCGCCCCGGTGTAGCCAGCATATGCATGGATCATTATGTACCAGTCCCCGGCTAGGGGATTCAATATCGTTATACTTTCGCCCTGCCCTGCAGGGTTCGTGGATTTATAATCATATGTGAAAGTCGAAGGGATCTTGTCATATCTTGCGTACAGGTCGCAGTCGCCTGTGAATCCTTTCAGCGTCACCATCAGATATTTCTGCAGGCTGTCAGGAACATTTATCCTGTAAACATGGCTTTCGCCTGCCAAACCATTGAGATTGGCAAGGGGAACTGCCTTGGCAAGGGTATTATTTGTCGTTAAGTCAAAGAAATTTGCTGTAGCTGTTGCACTGCAGTCATTCAAACCAGTCAAAATTAAAGTCGTGTTTGGCGAATTTGGTTCTGCAATTATTCCCTGTCCAGACAATGTCCAGTTGACGAAATGGGAGTTCCCTGAATCTGTTGCAGTAATATTTTGAAGCGTGTTGGTGTCGAAAATTCCTCCTCCATCAACCGATCCATTTCCAACTTGGTTCAAGATGATGGTCCCCTGATTATGCGTGAAATTCGCAGTAATTGTCATGTCGTGGGTGACCTTGCTGACTGTAAGGGGGTTTTCATTGCTTGTCACATCTCCAGTCCAACCAGTAAAATGATAATATGTATCAGGAACTGCTGTTACAGGAGTGCAATCCTCTCCAGGCTTTATCATTTGCGTTGTTGTGCCACCAGGGATAGTTCCCTTCAAGCCTTCGATGAATGTCACGGTACATACCGCTTTAGATTCATAGGCTCCTATTGTCCTGAATCCGGAAGTAGGCCTTGGATATCCCCTTTGATCAGTGTCGGGGCATCCGTTCCAATTTCCACCTCCTGCAGACTTGGGAATTGCTATTGCAGAGCTATTTGCAGGGATTGCGCAAGTTTTTGTAAAGCCGCAATTATCGGCCAATGGGCACAGCCGCGGATTAGCAGTGATGATATTCGTTCCACCTGCATATCCACCTTGGACAACGCAGTATGAAAGTGTCGGGTAGGATTGAAGGGTTTATTGTATATTTGAGTAATTGATGGAGAATTCCCCCAGAATATGGAATTTGCAATCACCGGATTGGAGTAAGAGATGTTATACATCCCGCCACCGATTTTTGAGGAATTGTCTTTGAACGTGCAGTTCGTAAGTACGGGAGAGGATTCTGAGTTACATATTCCACCTCCCATTCCTCCTGTAGTAGTAGGCTGAAAGCTGTCATATCCATGAGATGAAACAGTTGAGTTACCGCTAAAAGTACAGTTGGTAAGTCTTGGCGATGAATAATGGTTGAACATTCCACCTCCCATACATTGAAGTCCACTTTCATCCCAAACCCCTGCACAGTTATCGATGAATGTACAGTTTGTAAGATTTGGAGAGGAGCCACTATTATTATACATTCCACCGCCAACTCCTAAATTTGCTATATTCCTGCTGAAAGTGCAGTTGTATAGAGTCGGCGAGGCATTGGTATAATTATGCATTCCGCCGCCATACCCTCCAATGTTCCCGCTGAAAGTGCAGTTGTTAATCGTAGGAGATGAAGATCTGTTATACATCCCTCCTCCGGAGTATCTCTCCCCTGTCGGACTCACCATCCCATTTCCTCCAGAGATAGTAAATCCGTCAATGATAGCAGTACTGTCAAGATTCAATCCTTCCGGATGGCAGAAGACGCTATAGCAGTTATCAGAATTATCGCCTGCAGTTCCAATGTCCCCGGAAAGAATTGTTGGATTAGCGAGTATATCCCGCTGTGTTAGAAATATCTCTGTCCCAATGAGTCCTCCATAAACGGATACTCCGTTTTTGAGAGAGAAATGCATTGCGCGAATACTTTGATCCCAATATTCCCTTGCACCATTCGGCCAGGATGTGGGATTGTATGAGCCCTTCGCAACCCAGACCTGATCTCCTGAAACAGCCGCATCTATCGCAGGCTGGAGGTTGGTATAGGCATTCGTCCATGAAGTACCGTCATTAGCGCCTGTGGCATCTGATTTGACATAAATTATTATCCCGTCGAAAATGGCGGTCACGGCAAGATCACCGGTAACATTGTCGAAGGTCTTGTCCCATCCGGCAAAAGTCCATCCTTCATTTGGAGACACATTCGGTGCGACCGCTCCGGAGCCGTAGTCAACCACCTGAGAAAGCGCACCTCCTCCAACTCTAATGCCTTTGCCTGCAAGATCGAATGTCACATTGTATGTATTGATCGCGAAGTTCGCAGCAACCGTAATGTCACCAGCAACACTCGCATCTATCCTGGGATTGGCGGTAGATGAATCGGACCAGTTGACAAAATGATATCCGGCATCAGGAACAGCAGTAACCTGGGCTCCATCAGTCCCGTAATTAACCGTCTGCGGCGTTGTTCCGGTTATGCTCCCATTCACTCCTGCATTGTAGGTCAAGGTATAAGTGTTGATTGCGAAATTCGCAGTGACCGTCTTTTCGCCTGTAACATTCGTATCAGTCCTTGATGCGATCATCACATCGTCGCTCCATTTCACGAAATGATAGTTTGCATCAGGTACTGCAGTTACCTGAGCGCCATCAGCTCCGTGATTGATCGTCTGCGGGGTCGTGCCGGTGATCGAACCATTAGCACCGGCATTATAAGTAAAGGTATAAATATTTATTGCGAAACTCGCAGTGACGGTCTTGTCGCTTGTGATATTCGTGTCGGTCCTAGATGCAGTCATTACGTCGTCGTTCCATTTGACAAAATGATATCCGGCATCAGGAACAGCAGTAACCTGGGCTCCATCAGTCCCGTAATTGACCGTCTGCGGCGTTGTTCCGGTTATGCTCCCATTCACTCCTGCATTGTAGGTCAAGGTATAAGTATTGATTGCGAAATTAGCCGTTGTTGTCATGTTTGAAATGACATTTGTTACAGTCAACGGGTTTACAAGGCCAACATAGTCGCCTGTCCAACCTGTGAAATGATATCCGGCATTAGGAACAGCGGTGACGGCAGTGCAGTTGCCACCATGGGCGACAATCTGGGTTTTGCCTCCGGTTATTGTCCCGTTGGCTCCCTCTATGAATGTCGCAGTATAAGTATTGAGTGCGAAGGTAGCAGTAACTGTGCACGCAGCTGAAAGAGTGACGGTCGCGCTTGCATTATTAGCATTTCCAAATACTGCCTTGTCCGCAGGTGATGCAGTCCAGTTCACAAAGTGATAGCCGATAGAAGGAGTTGCTGTGATCGCTGTGGCTGTACCCTTCCTGATACTCGTTGCACCTGAGGGCAAAGCAGTTCCTCCAGGAGCAGGGAACACCGCCATCGTCAGATAGTCGATGTCGTATAGTTCGGAAATTTCCGTATCAGTAAGGGCACGGCGATAGATGCGCAGATCATCTAACTCCCCATTGAAGAAATAGCTATATCCTGAATATGGATTTTTCCCAATCAGCAAATCAACTGTGGTTGCCAGAGAAGTTGTAGTAGTATCGGTTACAGGAGTCGCAACTTGAATGCCATCAATATAAAGCAGCAACTTATCCTGTGATGTATTTCGAACTGCCGTGAGCTGATGCCATTTTCCATCATTAACTGCCGCAGGACTGAAAATTTGAGGATATGTGTTATTAGTATCTTCAAGTTCAAATCCTATTTTATTTTGAGGTGTAATCTTAAGCCTGTATCCCTCATCGAAAACACCTCCAACCATTCTCCTCTTTATAAACAAATCTATTTCAGAAGAAGCAGGAGCCGATGTTTTAAACCAAGCGCTCAATGTAAAACTGTCGTTCAATCCGAAGTCAAAGTCGCCACTGATGGGATCATGCAGATTTATATAATCATCGATACCGTCAAAGTGATATGCTGAATTGGCATTCCCGAAACGATCATTGGCGAGGGCCGGGCCGGAAACGGTACCATTGTTGCTCCTGCCGCTTTCATCGTCGGCATTGCCGTTGAATGGATAATAGCCGACCAAAGTGTTGTCCGACATGAAATTCGCCGCAACCACCATGTCAGATGTGACATTGGTAATTGTCAAAGGATTGCCGAGCCCTGAATAATCCCCGGTCCACCCGGCAAAAAGGTGCCAGGAATTGGGAACTGCCGTGACTGCAGTGCAGTTGCCGCCATAGCTGACGGTCTGTATCTCGTTTCCGGTTATTGACCCATTGGGTCCTTCGACAAATGTCACCGTGTATTGGTTTATAGCAAAGTTGGCAGTAATGTCCATGTCGGTGGTGGCATTGCTGAGAACAAGGGGATTCTCGTTACCGACATAATCGCCGGACCAGCCGGTAAAATGGTAGCCAGTTGCAGGAACTGCAGAGACAGCTATACAGTTCCCCCCGTTATTGACTGTCTGTATCTGTATCCCCGTAATGCCGCCGTTAAGGCCAGCACGGAAAGTGATAACATTGTCCAGCCTGGGTGCGAAATTCGCAGTAATCGTCTTGTCAGCTGTAACATTCGTGATGGTCAGAGGATTGTCAATACCTATGTAAGCGCCGGTCCATCCTGTAAAATAATATCCGACATCAGGGACGGCGGTGACGGCAGTGCAGTTGCATCCATAGTCCACCGTCTGAGCCTTGCTCCCGGTTATCGTTCCACCTGAACCCTCGACAAATGTCACCGTGCGCGTGTCTATGGCAAAGTTCGCTGTTGCCGTACACATTGCAGACAGGGTCACATTCGTATTTGCCGAATTCGAGTCACCAAAAACAGCATTCCCGGCCGGATCAGCCGTCCAACCCGAAAAATGATAATTCTGAACTGGCGTAGCACTGATTGCCTGAGGAACATTTGGGGCAATCAGGACTGGTGCTGCCGGCGTAGTACTTCCCTTGTCCACTGGAGAAGAGGCCATAGTCAAATATACAGGATAAACATTTGTCTTCTGCCCACGGGCGACATCCAATGTATCGGTTACTGCGCCATTTAAAAAACGCACTCGCACGTCTACCGTGGCATCATCCGGCAGACCAAAGTGGGCGTAGGGCGTGCTTCCGGAAATCCTGACGGTCCCCCCGATGATCTCACGATAACCGAGTAGGTGATCCGACTCGCCAATATGACCCGCCTCATACACCCATACTTTGGCATTTAAGGCCGGTGTCCCATAGCGTTCGAGTGGACAAACAATGAGGTAATTATTATTGTTAGTATTGTTTACATATAACCTTGAAGAAGTGCGCAGGTCTAGGTCTCCGTCGCCATCGATGTCGCCAAAGGTCACGCCCTCTACGCTTCCTACGCCGTCTAATCCACATACAGTTGTCTGGTTAGAGAAAGTCAGGTCACCGTTGTTTATCCACATTTGAGCGTCAGCGAAAACATCGAGATATCCATCGTTATTGACATCGCCGCAAATAATATGTTTCGGGTAGCCAGTGAGAACAATTCCACAAGTTCCGGATATACTGGTAAAGAATCCGCTGCCATCGTTGAGACTGAGGGTGGATTCCGTCTGGATAAAATCCTGGTCTCCATCGTTATCAACATCGCCGAAAGCACCGCAACGGGTTTTATAGGGGGCAATGCCAGTAGATCCAGTTACATCGGAAAAGTAGCCTGAACCGTTGTTGTTTAGGATGGCAGCGCCGTCTTCGTCTTTGGTAGTAAATATGTCGATATCGCCATCATGGTCATAGTCGACGAAATATGTGCATTCAGTGTTTTGCCCAGTTGCGGCTCCGCGTGCAGCCGCCTGTTCGCTGAAATGTCCCGATCCGTTATTTACATAAAGCCGGTTGGTGCCATTTACAGAAAATATTAGCTCAAGATCGCCATCGGCGTCAATGTCCCCAAACGCACCGCCCCAGATATTGCCGGGATTACCAACCCCGCAAGAACTGCTGACGTCGGTAAACGTGCCATCACCATTATTGAGATAAACCTTGCTCCCACCCGACCAATACCAGCCTATGGCAAAATCCATAAAACCATCGTTGTTAAAGTCACCAGGGATAATACTGTGGCCTTCCAAAGCGGTTACGCCTGCATTTCCAGGTGCTTTGGTGAAAGTGCCTGCACCATTGTTGAGATAAACAAAGTCGCCTCCGTAACTCGCTCGCGTATCTGCAAGGTCAAGGTCACCATCATTGTCGATGTCAAAGAATGTATTGCCACTAGAAACAGATACTGAAGGAAACTTTGCTGCAGTAACATCTGTAAAAAGAATAATTGCAAAATTAGCTGTAATTGTCATATTTGAAGTGACATTGCTAATAGTCATAGGATTGGCCGTTCCAGAATAATCACCAGTCCATTTCAAAAAACCATAAGCTGTGTTTGGAACTGCGGAAACCGCACTGCAGCTGCCACCATGATCGACAATCTGGACTTTTGTCCCGGCGATCGTACCGTTTGCGCCTTCGACAAATGTCACCGTGTATTGGTTTATAGCAAAGTTGGCGGTGATGTCCATGTCTGACGTGACATTGTCAAGAGCAAGGGGATTCTCGTTACCGACATAATCGCCGGACCAGCCGGTAAAATGGTAGCCAGTTGCAGGAACTGCAGTGACCTCATTGCAGCTTCCTCCGTCATTGACTGTCTGTATCTGCGTCCCCGTGAGACTGCCGTTAGCGCCAGCAAGGAAAATGACGACATTGTCCAGCCTGGGTGCGAAATTCGCAGTAATCGTCTTGTCAGCTGTAACATTCATGATGGTCAGAGGATTGTCAATGCCTATATAAGCGCCGGTCCATCCTGTAAAATAATATCCTCCATCAGGGACACCGGTAACGGCAGTGCAGTTGCCTCCATAGTCCACCGTCTGAGCCTTGCTCCCGGTTATCGTTCCGCCTGAACCCTCGACAAATGTCACCGTGCGCGTGTCTATGGCAAAGTTAGCTGTTACCGTACACATTGCAGACAGGGTCACATTCGTATCAGCAGAATTTGGGTCGCCAAAGACTGCACTTCCAGAGGGGGCGGCAGTCCAATTGGTAAAATGATAATTCTGAATTGGTGTGGCGCTGATTGCCTGAGGAACATTTGGGGCAACCAAGACTGGTAATGCCGGCGCAGTGCTTCCCTTGTCCGCCGGAGAAGAGGTCGTTGTCAGATATACAGGATTTATGGTTGTTCTTTGCCCGCGTGCAACATTTAGCGTATCGGTTACAGCTCCACTTAAAAAGCGTACGCGAACGTCAACAGCAGCATTGTTCGGCAGGCCGAAGTGGGCATTAGGCATACTCCCGGAATGCCTGACTGCACCGCCTATGACCTCACGATAACCCAGAAGATAGCCTGGATCACCAATGTGTCCAGCCTCATATATCCAGACCTTCGCATTAAAAGCAGGGCTGCCGTAACGCTCCGTAGGGCAGACAATAAGATAATTGCTGTTGTTGGTATTGTTTACAAACAACTTTGATGTGGTACGAAGATCAAGGTCACCATCACCGTCGATATCACCAAAGATTGCACTATCGACATTGCCAACGCTTCCAATTCCGTTAACAGAAGTTCTCTCGGTGAATGTAAGGTCTCCATTGTTTATCCAGAGCTTACCGGTTTCGAGCAGATCGAGATATCCGTCGTTATTGACATCGGCAAACATAGCCTGGGGCCCACCGCCGGGAGTGATGTCGCAAGTTCCGGCAATGCTGGTAAATGTGCCGTTACCATTGTTAATAAAAAGACCGGAGGAGCCTGACGAGAAGAAATCCAAGTCCCCGTCATTGTCCATATCACCAAAACAGGCAGAAGCTGCTGTACTTGTAATTCCAGATGCTGCTGTTACATCCGTGAAATGTCCTGTTCCGTCATTTCGCAGAAGAGTTATGATTCCGGAAACAACAATCAGGTCAATATCACCGTCGTTGTCGTAGTCAATAAAATACGAGGCAGTGCTGTTTCCGCCGGTTGCGGCGCCGCGAGCACTCGCTTCATTGCTGAAATGTCCGGTTCCGTTATTTACATAAAGCCGGTTGCTGCCGTTGACGGCAAGGACAAGGTCTAGATCTCCATCGGCGTCAATGTCGCCAAACGCACCGCTCCAGACATTTCCAGGATTTCCTACCCCGCAGGAGCTGCTTACATTGGAAAACGTGTTATTTCCATTGTTTCGATAGACTTGACTGCCGCCTACCCAGTACCAGCCAATGGCAAAATCCATATATCCGTCATTGTCGAAGTCGCCGGGAATGACACTATGTCCTTCAGAAAACGTAACCCCTGCATTGCCGGAAGCCTTGGTGAATGTTCCAGCGCCATTATTAATGTAGACAAAGTCGCCACCAAAACTCGCTCGCGTATCGGCAAGGTCAAGGTCACCGTCATTGTCAATGTCAAAGAACGAATTTCCAAGGGACTCCGAAACAGCCGGAAATCTGGCTGCAGTAACGTCTGTAAAAAGAATGATTGAGAAATTCGCAGTGATTGTCATGTTTGAAGTGACGTTGGCAATGGTCAATGGGTTGCCTGTCCCGGTATAGTCACCAGTCCAACTGTCAAAATAGTATCCGGGAGATGGAACGGCCGTTACTTCAGTGCATGCCGAACCGAGGTCGACGAGCTGGACTTTTGTTCCTGTAATTGATCCGTTCGCGCCTTCAACAAAATTCACGGTATATTGCTCAACAGCCCAAGTTGAATATGGAAGAATAAGGGAAACAGCTAGAATTATCATCAGCCGTATAAACTTGGATGTTGAACCATATATCATAAATCGCCTCTGAGAACACCTTGCTGCCGCAGAAAGAATCTTCTGTAAAACAAGAAAAACTTACCCCCCTGCAGGCAGGAATTTACGTAGCATCAAACACACCTAATGGTAATGTAATTAACAACCTGTTAATGTCAAGCGACTTAGAAAATATTTACACCATATTTTTCAATAAGACGCCTTCTTTTCGGCAATTGCAGTTTTCTTGTTGGTGTGGGGATGGAAATACAGGTTTTTCTTTTCCTTGACATCAATATACGGGGCCTGGCACGAAGTTATGCTGGACTCCTGGACCAGATACGGCTAAAAGAGGAAAAGACAAGGAATCAGGTGAGCTGGATACAAACCTTCTTCCCGCATGCCCTTGCATAGTCGAAAAGCGTGGCAAGTGTGATGTTCTGCCCCTGTTCAATCCTTGCGAGGTTCGACTGCGAAGTGTGCAGCTTCCTTGCAAGCTGCGTCTGCGTGAGGCGTGTTTCCTCTCTTGCCTTATGGAGAATCTCGGCGACTTCATAGGCTTTGCCGAGAGCGTCGTATGTCCGCCGGTTTTCCGGCTTGGACAAAAGCCTGTCCCGTCTTTCCCGGCGTTTTGCGACAAGCTCCTTTTTGATTTTCTGGTCGATCGGCCAGTCCGACCCGGTCAGCTTCCTCATCATATTCATGGGTTCACCTCATCAATCTTAAGATTTTCCTGGTTTGATGATCAAATGATAAACAGGCAATCCTTCCGCCCTATCATTTCAGACAGTCCGCCTGTTCCCAGTCTTCCAGAACAAGATGTTTTATGCGGGAAAATTCGCTCGTGTTATGTGTTACAAGGATTATTTTTTTGGTTAGCGCTATTCCGGCGATGATAAGGTCGTACGGGCCGACGGGCATACCCTTCCTGTCAAGTTCAAACCGTATTCTCCCACATTGCTCAGCAACGGCATCATCAACCTGAGCACTCTGAAAGCGAGACAGGAAATCGTTCTATGCTGATAAGGTCTTTTGCTGTCCGTTGCTTTTGTATGCACCATAATACAATTCGAATCTCACAATCGAAGGAATGCAGATATCCTCATCATCAACTGCAAGTATTTTCTCGTGCAATATCTTCGAGGATCCCCTAAGCAGATGAATGCACACATTGGTGTCAATCAGATATTTCACAGCGATTCCCGCTCCTCATATCCGCCCTGGGGGAACCGGTCGGGAAAATCCGGGATGACGCCGAAGAACTCCTTCAGGCTTTTCCTGTTTCTCTTCAGTTCGTCTTCAAGGATTATTATTATTTCAGCCTTCCTGTGCACAAAATCTCTTGGCATTTTGACCAATTCCGGTAAATCTTCGTATGTTGTCCTTATTGCGTTCATGCTATAGCACCTCCGTTCAGTTCCATTCAAATTCAGAATCTTGCCATGGACTTCATAGCCCGATAAATATTTTGACTGCAGTTTAGCTCAATCTATGCCCTCGGGGATTTATTTCAATCCGAACCAAAGTTCATTAAAGGAATATGAATAATACTGCAAGTGAAATTTTAATCAATTCTTCCGGCGCCGAACCTGCGGGACGGCAGGCTGCCATGCCAGATTATGTCACGCCTGTCGAGGGTCTTGCAGTCATCGCTCGATGGCGGGGTGTAGATGATCCTGAACATGTCGCCCCACTGGTCGCAGGCGACGCCGATTTCCTCGGGACCGCTCTTTCCATTTACAAACCAGCGGGGTTCGGCGAAATCGAAATCAAAGGATGTCTTTTCGTTCGGCTTGAGGATGATCACGTTTTCGTTCCGGGGCTTGACGGGAGAATCAAACTTCTTGGAAAAAGTCCATTCCTTCGTGGAGGTTTCGGATGAAACAACCGAGAATGATCTGAAGTCGGGGAGATCCACAAGCGCGATAGGTTTGTCGGAAACATTCTGGAGCGTGAGTTTTACTTTGGGGCTTCTACGTTCTTTTGCATCTGAATTAGCCTGCGGAGCCTGGGGCGGCCGACCACCCTGCTGCTGCCAGCCCGTCAACCTCACTGGATTTTCAGTTATCTGAAGGCCTATTCCGAGCGGGCTCCAGCGGTATCCTTTCGCGACAGCCGTCCCGTCGCTTCCAAGCGCGACCTCGACTTCAAGCGGCACATGGATTTCATTTCCAATTCCAGCGCGCTTCTCGATCTCAAGCCCCTTCTTCTGCTGTACGAAATATTTCTCGATACCATATTTGAGATGAAGGACTTTTTCAGGACTGCCCCAGCCCCAGTTTTGATCATATCTACCTTTTATAAATACGGAACCCTTCGGGGGCATGCTGGCAGAACAGCCGTCAAAGGAATATAGGTTGTCATCCCCTTTCCTGAGCGTGATATAAAATTTCCCGCCTTTTTCGACGGGAAATTTTTCTTTCACGACTGACCTTGGTATGGTAGAAATTTCATAATTCAGGCTGACATAGTCGCCACGGAAAGGATCCCGCGGATCTACCGGCATTGTCCGCAGGAACACCGTCTTGCCGGTCATTATGATCATCTCCCTGTATCCAGCCATATACATAAGGACGAACAGCTGAAGTATCGCTGAAGCAATTATGAGGATGTTTCTCATGGTTTCACCTCCGCGGCTTCCTTCTTACTTCTGGAGTAGAGCATTCCAACGATGAAAATCCCGGCCCCGACACCCAGGAAGACGATTCCCCTGACAAGAAGGCTGTCAAACAGGTCTGCGTATCTCGCAAACGCCAGAAATGCCAGGAGGATCGTGCCGGCGGCGGTCAGCTTGGAATTGACATTCCTGCATCCGAACGAGATGAGCATGATGCTCTGGAACAGGAAAATGATGTTGAAAACAGCGGCGCCTCCCCAGCCATTGAATTCAGACAACCAGCCGAAATTCAGGGTCACCGCCAAAACAGTTAGCGGAACTGCAAAATGCTCGACGCGGTAGAGCCTGTTCAAATCCTCCTTGAATTTCCCGAGCGGAAAAATCACCAGGCCCCATGCAGATATTGCCGCAGCTGCGGTGACAAGCACATAGATCGTCGAGTTGACCTCATTGAACCAGTAATTCCTGAATATATGCCGGTCGGCGTCTGGAAAAGTAAAGATATACAGGGAGATCCAGTAGAGGATGTTTCCATAAACGGCCAACAAGGCTGAACTTTCCGGGAACAGGTTCTTCTTCTTTGCAATTATGGCCAGCGCCAGGAGGAGTCCTGCAATCGAGATGAAAAGTGCTGGAGCGACGCGTTCAAAGAAATAATGGCAGTTGAAGAGAAGGGAGAGTATGAATGATGGAACAGCGACCGCCAGCAATATTCTTGAGCGCATTTTCCATGCTAGAGGAAGTATTCCGATCAGGATCAGGAGAGGTGCGATATTCGTCCTGGAATCAAAACCGAAGTTTTCAAACGAACACCATAGCACCAGAAGAATCGATGCCATGACCCCCTGGACTACCGACGGCATTGACCAGGCGAGCATCAGGGCTCCAATGCCCCACACGATGAACGCGTTCGGGTAATGTTCGTCGATGTTGTAGATCTGCGCGACGAGCCAGATTCCAGATCCGAAAAGCATTGTACCAAACGCAAAGAAAGCTTCTGAGAGTGCCGAATACTTTTCGCCTTTAGACCTGAAATAGAAACCGGCTCCGTGCGCGCCGACGAGTGCGGAAAAGATGATTGCGAGTTTCGCAAACTTAGGAATTGCGTCCCAGTTGTAGGCGAAGAGCAGGATTATGCCAAGTCCGAAGATGATTGCTCCGATGACCGAGAAAATCAGGGTTCCCCAGTTCCTGGAAGGAGCCTCTTCCGGATAGAGGGCGGAAATCCTGTCGGCCTGTGAACGGTCGATAATGCCGTCCTTGATCCAGCGCTCGATCTCATGCAGAATAAATTTCCTGTCCCTGCTCAATCCGCATCCCCCGTGAGAAGTTGTTGAATATCGGCAACTGCAAAATTGCCCCTATAGAGCCGATTTATTAAGTTGGAGTTCACGGCTTTAGCGTGTCTAGATTCATAAATACCAAGACAAACTAAAGTTTGAACTCCAACGAACACGCTTCCGCAACAAGCGTTTCATGTGTTTATTGCAATCTTAAGAGAATACAATATAATTGCTAAGGCGGAGACCGCAACTCGGTAATCCGTGAATTTAGTTTGGTAGTCAAGCCATTATTGGCTGTGGCTTAAAAGAGCTAAGAAACACGCAATATTGCGTTAACTACAAACTAATATATTTCCATGTTTACCATACGCATATTTGCATATAAGAAGCATCTCTGCAGGCTTCTGTCCCAGAGGGACGAAATGGAAATAGGCAGGGGCTTCAGCCCCTGTTGAATGGATTATATGTATTTAGGCGTGCCGTAGGTACGCCGCGTGAAAACCATAAACCCGGACGTTGACATCGCGTACCATGGCACGCGAACACAACTACGGCAATAGTGCGCAAGCTATTTCGCCTCGTATGTCGAATCGCCATTGTTATAGTCGATATAAAGGCTCCTGGATCTGCCGGCATGGTTGTCCATGAAAAGTATGTTGGCGCTCCGACTGTGGCGGAACGCAGTTGCCTGGCCCCAGTTAGGGGTGGTCGACTCGTCCCATACCGACCAGAGGCAGTGGTTGGTCACATCTACGAGCAGATATACCTTCGACATATTAGTGAAGTTGTAATATGGCCTGCTCCTCATCCCCGTGGTCAACGCATTGTTCGGGTACTTGCTGTTGTATCCTATGCAGGGCTGCTGCCAGTAATCCTTCTGCGTGTTCGCAACGACCGGACACCAGGCAAGGCGCTTCTTTATAGTCGGGGAAGGATTGTACTCTTCGTTGCCGTAATATGGGCCTATCCATAGACCTGTATACCATGACATTGTCCGTGAGCTGTGTACGGTGCCGTCCTCGGGATATGTTATCGAACCATAGGTAATCTGGTTCGGAGGCAGGTAACCCTGGTTGTCCTCGGCATACATGCCGAATGCCAGTCCGAGCTGCTTCATGTTGTTCATGCATGCGATTCCCATCGCAGTGTCCTTCGCCGACTTCAATGCCGGGAGCAGGAGCGCCGCGAGGATTGCGATGATCGCAATTACCACGAGGAGTTCGATCAAGGTGAACATCCTTATAATTTTTTTATTTCCGTACGGAAATGATTTTTTTTTCGTGCACACATACATAATAAATCCTCCAATGCTAAAGAATCCTGTTTTCAATTTTGCAGCCGCATGATTCCCTGATGATCAGGCCTGAAGAAATCCTCTCGTCATGTATTTCATTGCGCCCGGCTTCGCCTTCAATGATCTTGATCAGATGGGAAAGCGCCTTGACTCCGAGCTCGTCGAAATGGACATGTACCGTAGTCAGCGACGGCCTTATCAGGCTTGAAAGCTGGATGTCATCGAAACCGATGATTGCGATATCCCTGCCAATCACAAGCCCCCTCGCCTTTGCTGCTTCATATGCGCCGACAGCCATGACGTCGTTCGCGACAAAGACGGCATCAGGCATCTCATTCATTGAGACGAGGCGGGAAAAAGCCAGGAATCCGGACTGCATCGTGAAATCCCCTTCGACAATAAAATTCGGTTTCACGTGGATTCCATATTTCTCATGGGCGTTCATGTAACCGCCGAGGCGTTCATCCGAATCAATATTCCTTCCCGGACCTTTGATCATGGCAATCTTCCTGAGCTTGTGCAGCTTTATGAGATGTTCGACTGCGACATATGCGCCCTGGGCGTTGTCAATCCTGATCGAAGTGCTGCAGCCGCTTCCCGAGGGAGTGCTGAAAGTCACGACAGGCACAAGCATGTCGGAAATAATTCCCTTTACATCTATTTCAGCCTGCGGGGCCATGAGGATTATACCGTCGACGGAAACGGATTCCATGTACTGCATGATATCCCTGAGCGACTCTTCGCTGCCGTTGTAGGTTGAAAAAACAAGCCTGTGCTTCATCCTCTTTATTTCATTTTCGATCCCGTAGAAGAAGTCACCTATGTTGCTGGGCATTACAAGACCGACAGTTCTGACTCCGTCAGCTTTTCTTCCAGCGGTGAAACCCGGCCTGTAATTCATCTCCCTGGCAATCTGGAGGATCTTCCGCCTGGTATCCTCTTGGACAATGCTCTTGTTGTTCATCACGCGGGAAACCGTGGCGGTGGAAACATCTGCGAGTTTCGCAATTTCATTTATATTTATTGGCTTGACCATATGCCCTCCATGTAAATGCAAATATTTTCATTATTTATGTAAATCTTAACATTTTATTCGCCTTTGTCAAGGTTTATTAAAAAATAATTATCATCTTTTTACTGTTATTAAATCCCAATTACGCATATTGTCTATATTTTCATGTTTTATGCAATTATCTATTATTTTAACACTTCCACCAAGCAATCGATACATTATTGTATTTTTTTATAATCATTGTATTGTTTTATAAATTCAGGTGATTATATTTATTTGAAAAGACAGGACCATTGCCCACATAAAAAAGGAGTTGCAGGCTATGATAAAGAAGAGCGGGAAAAAGAGGATCCATATCGTATCGTACACTCACTGGGACAGGGAATTCCGCTGGGAATTTGAACGCACACGCATGCGCCTTGTCGACTGCGTCGACAAGCTCCTTGACATCATGAAGAAGAAAAAGGACTACAGATCATTCCTTTTCGACGGACAGGTCACAATGCTCGACGACTACCTCGAGATCAGGCCTGAAAAGACGGAAGAGATAAAGAAGCTGGCAAAAGATGGGCGACTTGAACTCGGTCCATGGTTCACGCTCGCAGACTGCTCCCCCATACAAGGCGAATCCGTTGTCCGCAACATCCTGTACGGTTTCAGGAAATCCAAGGAATACGGACATGTCCTCAAATGCGGCTACAATGTATTCTCGTTCGGACAGATCGCCCAGCTGCCGCAGATCTATGCGAACTTCGGCATCGACACCATCCTGTTCTACAAGCACATGGATCCGAAGAAATCCAAATACCACGAATTCATATGGGAGGCGCCGGACGGCACGCGCGCCCTCACATCCAGGCTCGGACGCGAAGCCCGCTGGAACTTCTTCTTCGCAGGACACATCCCCCTCGTATATGACAAGGACGCCTGGCACAAGGACTGGCAGTACAAGTGGGGCGAACTCGGCAAGGTCTTCCATACGGCTGATCCTGAAGGATACGGATGGTTCTATGACATACTTGATCCTGAGACCTTCTACAATAAGGACAATCTGCGGATGGCGATGGAGCGCACGCTCAAGACTGTCGAAGGTACTGCGGCGCCTGGAGTCGTCCTGTTCTTCGATGGAACTGACTTCACTGAACCCCATCCCCTCATGGCCGACATGATCAAGGCGCTCAAGGACGAGTACAAGGACGAATACGAAGTTGTCCACAGCACGCTCAAGGATTATCTCGACGAGCTCAAGGAGGAATTGAAGGATCGCAAGGATCTTGCTGTCGTGAAGGGTCCGATGCGCGATGGTCCGGTCGGCGCGATCCATACCGACGTATTCTCGATCCATCCTGAAATAATGATCGAGAACAGCCATGCCGAGAACAGGATCATGCGCTGGACGGAACCTCTTGCGGCCATTTCATGGATCCTCGACATTGAAAAATATCCGTCCGCATATTTCGAGAAGATCTGGAGGCTCATGTTCCAGAGCCATGCGCACGATTCGATGCACGGCCTCGGTCCGAAGACACTCGGCGAAGGTGAAATGAGCAGGCTCAAGCAGGCGCATGTGATCGCACAGGGTCTTGAACGCCGCGGCCTCCAGAACCTGACAAAGGAGATCAACACCAGCGAAGTCTCCGACACCGAATTCTTCCTCAGTGTCAACAATCCATCATCCTTCTCCCGCTCGGAAGTCGTCGAAGCCTATATCGACGTGCCCCGCGATGCCAGGCTCAACTATCTCGTCATAGAGGATATGGATGGGAAGCCTGTGCAGATGCAGGAGGTGGAACGTTCCGAGACACGCGCCGGAATCTACCATCCGCGCAGCCGCAACATGCCGTTCTACTGCACGAAGGTCCACATCTACTTCCTGGCGCAGCACGTACCTGCCCTAGGATACAAGACCTTCAAGATCAAATGGGCCGAGAAGAACGAATATCCGTATCCCCACGAGGACTGGGATGCCCCGCGCATCTATGCGCTCAACCTGATCAGCGGGCCATACGAGGCTGAAAATGAATTCATCCGCCTCAAGATAAACGCCAATGGAACCTTCAACGTCACAGACAAGAGGACCGGACGCGCCTATGAGAACCTGAATTATTTCCTCGACCATGGTGACAAGGGCAACATGTGGATGTCCAGCACTCCAGGCAACGACAGCCTCATCAACAGCCTGAACTCCTCGGCGAAGATCTCCATCAACGTGAACGGCCCCCTCGCCGTATCCTTCACGATCGAGCAGACACTCCAGCTCCCTGCGGAACTCGACTGGATCAAGCAGCACCGTTCGGAACACATGAAGGACATGCCTGTCACCGTCAAGCTCCTCCTTAAGAAGGGGAGCCCGTACCTCGAAGTCGAAACCTCAATCACCAATACCGTCAAGGACCATTACTTGAAAGTCTGTTTCCCGACAAGGCTGAAGGCCGATAAGACATGGGCTGAAGGTTCATTCTCGGTGACGGAATTCCCGGTCAGGCCGACTGTCACCGGCGAGATGAGGGGCAACGAGCTTGCCCGCCATCCTGCCCAGCTCTGGTTTGATCTGAGCGACGGCAAGGAAGGCCTTGCGATCCTTTCAGACGCCTCCAAGGACTATGAAATCCTCGAGAACGACACGAACGGCACGATGGCGATGGGGCTTGTCAGGAGCGTAAGGCTCAGGATCCCGTGCGACAACCGTCTCTGGATGGAATATCCCGGCGATGAGAGCTCCCAGTCGCTTGGCAGTTTCACGTACAGATATGCAGTCATGCCCCACAAGGGGACATGGGACAAGTGCGGACTCTACAACAGCTCGCTTTCCTTCAACACGCCGATGAAGGCCTGCCAGTTCGGCAAGCAGAAAGGCTCTTTGCCGCTGCAGAAGAGCTTCCTGGAAATCGAAGGCGACAATATCGTCCTCAGCTCGGTCAAGAAGGCGGAGGAACGCAACAGCGTGATTGTCAGGTTCTACAATCCTACGGAGGAGACGAAGGACTGCACTCTCATACCAGGATTCGAATTCAAGGATGCATATATGGCAAATCTCAATGAGGAAAGACTTGAAAAACTGTCTCCTCAAGGGAAGATTATCAGAATGAAGGCTGGAAAGGGCAAGATATTGACTGTTGAATTCAAGCTCTGATGTAAATTTCCTCCGGAGCAAAGCTTCCTGCGGAAATTCACATGTATGTGGAGCGCTGGCCTCTGGCCGGCAGTTATTATATTTAACTTGTCTTTCTGCCATTTAATTATTGATGCGTTCACAAGGGGGTAACATCCATGCAGTCGGTGCTATATTCTGTAGTTGCAGTATGGGGCGCGATCGCCCTTGTATTAGCTTTTGGCGCAGCAGCTATCACTGTAATCGGAGTACTCCTCCTGAAAAAGAAAAATACGGCGGCTGGAATAATCCTGTCCCTTATAGGCGCTATAGGAATCTTGTTATCCTTTGCCCTGATCGGCTGCATCTGCTATGCCTTTTACTTCATGACAAGTATTCCAGGATACAAAGAGGCTAAAGTAGAAGAATTCAATCCGGATGGATATTCCGGAAAACTCGCAACCATCAGCTTCCCTTTCAAAGGGGATTCCGTGCTCACGGAATCCAACAGCGACAAGAACCTTGATATCAGATACAGTTCCAGGGACGGAACATTCAAAGTACCGGCCGGCATGCACGATTTCAGTTCCTACGAGATTTGGGCAACCGATGAAAAAGGCGGCAAATGGGAAGCAAGTTCCTGGAAAACCGCTGATTTCGAAAACACAATCAACCTTGCTGAAGATTCAAAAATGGAATTACTTGCCGGCCCTCCTTTCACAGCCAAACTCTCTATAAAGGAAAAATCCGACGGAACAGTTTCATTTTCATTGAACTATAAAGACAGGAAGGGAAATGACTTCTCCCTTCTTCCAGAGAACAGGAATGATGGCGCTCCTGGCTTTGAAGTCCTCTCAGCCTCAGGGGAGAAGCTCTGGTCAGGCGAATTCAAATATGGCTGAGGAGGCTATTCTTTTTCGGGCCGTGCGCCTGAAACCCTCAAAGGCAGGCTTATCCTGAGACCCGTCATCAAAAGCCCATTCGAGATCGAGGCTTCAGATACGGAATGGAACAGATAGACAGGGTATAGCTGAATTCAAGGTAAACAGAGAGCAATGGCTATTTAATTCACGGTAACGACAGGACTCGACAAGATTTCCGCCTTACTTATACAGGCCGGGGGCGATGTCCAGCACTATTCTCTTGGGGGCTACGAGCGACATCTCCTTCTTGCAGACCCACCTGTCGGTGCGCTTGAGACCCTGGACCGTGTCGCCGTCAATGATGACATTGCCGTTGTCGAAGAGATAATAGGCAGTATTGAAGAGAATGTTTGATATATCCTTCGGATTGTACCTTTTGAAGCTGCACTGCACATCGTTCAGGCCTATCGCATTCAGCCCGATGGTGTCCATCACCATGTCGTCGCTGTCATGTATCTTGAAGAATCGGACGTTTATGAAGCCGTAGAGCTTGTCGGGAGACGGGTCACAGAATGAATATACGTAATTTTCAGGCTTGGTGAACTGCTGGGTCATCGGGAAATGGACGGCGCAGCAGTCGATCTTCTCAACCAACGCCCGCAATATGTTCCGGAGGAGGTTCACCCTCTGGTTATAGGCGATCTCATCGGAGTATTCATCGCTTATCTTGACAATCATGGTGCAGTTCCGGATCGTGTCCTTGGCGGTACGCCAGCTCCAGCTCTGCCTCAGCGATGATGCGTAATCAAGCAGGCTTTCACGGTCGAATGGAATCTGTTCCATGCTTATTTTAATTCTGCAGGATGGATTTTCGATATCGCCGGCGGCAAGGGTGGTCCTCTCGGTTTCAGAAAAGGTGTCTATCTCAGGATTGGAAGTATATTTTTTAAGGGCCTCCAGAAGGTTGTCCTTGTTCAGCTCAGGCTTCTTCTCAAAAAAAAGTTCAATGACATAAGGCGTCGCTTCTTCCTTCTGGACTTCCGGACTGTCTTTCACGCCACTGGTCTTCTCTTCCATTGTATCAACCTTTGATGTGTCTTGAAATTAACAGTTATAATATAGATGCTGTCCGAAATAATCCCAGCAGGATAATAGATGTTCCCTAAAGATTCCGGGAGGGGCGTACCACTTCAATTCCTGGAGTTCCCCTCGACATTGAACTCGAGGGTCACCACCGCCTTGACTGTCTTCTCGATCGTCGAAGTGTCGTACTGGCCCGAATCCGAGACATCTGTGGAGTTGAGAGGGGTTATCTGGAAGACTCCCTGCGACGCCGAATTAAGCAGCCCCACCTTCCCATTGCTGTTTCTGGCAAGAATATTCGCCCTCTCGTAGCCGTTAGCAGTGGCCTTGGCGAGAAGTCTCATCTTTATATCCTCGATCTCGACATTGACGTATTCCGGCGGGAACGAAGATATCTGGATACCGTTCCTTATAAGCTCTGTCACGCTCTTTGAAACCTTGTCAACAAGCTTGACGTCCGAAGTCCTAATCTCAAAGACCTGCGTCAGGATGTAATTCTCCAGGGTGTTCGTCTTCTGTCCCTTTTCATTGAGCTTGTACTCATAGTCGGTCACAATTGACTTCAATGAGATGGCCGCATCCGGAACTCCCGCCGTCTTAAGATATTCCTGCACGGCGTTCTTTGACCTGTCAAGTTCGTCGAAGCATTGGCGCAGCTCCCCGGATTTCGAGCGTATCTCACAGAGCCAGGCGGCATGGTTTGACACGATCTTCTCTTCGGCCAGGCCTTTGACACGTATATTGTTGGCCTGCTTCATCCTCACGACGGCATTGGAAATAGTCTGGGAGGAAAGCAGTATCCCGAGCGCAATCGAAGCGCCAAGGAGAAACATCCCAATCCCTGTCGGACTTATAAAACGCTTCATGATGAGAACTTTCTTATGTTAAGTAAATTTCAAAAAAATCTGTTTTCCAATTGATCTTCCATCGCCGTTTCTCCATCTCTCCGAAATGCCGTTTCCTTATTTTCATTCCTGTGGCTTTTCAGGCAGCTTCGGGATCTTGAGCTTCTGTCCGATCTGCAGGTTCTCCGAAGTGAGCGTATCCTTGTTGGCGTCGAATATGAGCTTGAAATATCTTATGTCACCGTAGATTTCCTTGGATATCCTTGACAGGGTGTCGCCGCTTTTCACCACATAGAAGTCAGGGATCTCCTTCTTCCTGAGGGCGATGTCCGCAGAAGGCCTGGCCGATGGGTTTTCCTGGATTGGCTGTTCCGTGGCCATCTGCGGATTCAACCTCTGTCCGAGCTGTCCTTTCAGATATGCATTCTCACTCCTGAACTGGGTAAGGTGCAATATGTACCTTTTCTCCCTTTCCTTTAATATTTCCAGCTGCGTCCTTGTGTCGTCGTCGGGATATTTAGACTTGAGCTGCGAACAGTATTCCTTCTCCACGGCCTGTATCCAGATCTCTATCTTCTTTCTTTCCTGTGAGTCAGGCTCAAGTTCCAGGAATTTCCTATAATGGTAGATGGAAAGGACGGCGTCATCAAGGCTTTCATCATATATTGCAGCAAGCTCATAATGGGATTTTGCAGAGTAAGGATTTATTCTGACATATTCCTCGAAGGCCTTTGCAGATTCGGCAAAACTGCCCTTCTCCTTGAGCTTCTGGGCCTTTATATACATCGGATGCCTGGTTTCCTCTCCAGCGCCCTGATCGCAGGATGACAACAGGACAATGCCCAGGACCAGCATGATGCAGTTGAAAAATCTTTTCATCAGGAACGCCTCTTAATAATACGAGTCCATTTTGCAGGAATTCAGAAGACAGGATTCAGAATTCAGAATAAATTTAAATTCAATGCAGACCTATTTTTCATTCATTCTGACTAGCTACTGAATTCTGACCGTCTTTGCAATCCCCTCAGCCTAGAAATTAGCATACGGCGCGCAAAAGTAAAATTCAAAGGAAAAACTACTCTTTGAACTTGCCTTTGACGACCTTTTGAGTAATTTACAGGCTGACACTGAATTTTCCACACATCTGACACGGGTCCGTAGCTCAGCGGTTAGAGCAGGTGACTCATAATCACTTGGTCGCAGGTTCGATTCCTGCCGGGCCCACCATCCTTCCCTTGAAGCAACGAAAAGCGCGGAGGATGTCACGCCGCAGCCTCCCTGTCAGGGCGGACTGAAATAATAAATCAAACCCTATGATACTTTAGGGAACCTCTAAAAATTGGCATATGGCGCGCGACAGGAGATTATGGAGATACGGCTAGAAGCAAACGCCAGGAGCAGCCCCGCAGCGGGCTGTGACTGGATTTTCGACGCCACCGGAATCCATAAGAATCTGTCGCCCTTTGGGTTGCGGATCTTTTTGGCTCAAAGAAGAATGTTCCTAAGTCGGCGTATCGCTTTGGATACGCCTCTGTCAGAAATTCTCTTTGCGCTTTCAAAAATCTTCCGCAACGCGCCAAATGCGAATTTTTAGAGGTTCCCTTTATGGATTGGCATGCCAACCATGAAATTCCACGATTCCTATATTTCTACAAGTTTCAAGAAGTTTATTTTTTCGTCAAATATCCTGTTGAAATCCAAATATATCATCTTATGGTAGTCAACTTGTTAAAATAAAATCATATGGAGAATAAGAGATATGCCTAACATCAACGATGAACTGGTATTTGTATGTCCGTCATGCGGCGCAACCGAGGTCGAAGAAGTCATTGACGGAGCGACCGTCCGCAGCAAGCTTGTTTACCTGAGCCCGGAAGGCGACCACGACTACGAGACCACTCCTGTCATTGAAGGCGGGAAGATCAAGGAATTCCGCTGCTGCAGCTGCCAGGCCAAGGTTCCCTGCGAACCAAACCACCAGGCACTTTCTGACTGGCTTCTGGACAACCAGGCCGACGAGGACGTCGTCGAGGAAACCGATGGCGTTGAAGACGCTTCAGAAGATATGCCCGAGACCGATGAAGTCGTCGCAGAAGAAGAAGTGCCTCCGGAAGAAAAAGAGAACTGAGCTGATAATTCAGTCCTTTACGCACTTCTAAAATCTGAACCGGCTGTTCTTCAGCCCTGTGTTTTATTCTCCCTAAAATGCTATTCAGTTGCATCAGACACATAATCGTCCCGATTGTGGAATTGAATACTTCCGGATATTATTTATTCTTTAATTTTAAATCAATCTAGCCAAACAAACAGACCAGCCGAACTGAATAGTTTCGCCAACTTTAATTATATTACCTTTCTCAATGTATCCTTAACGCAGTACAGTAGTGCAAGATCCCTGTCGAGCATGACCTTGTGGCCACGTATGAGCAGTATCCTGTTCTCGATCCTCTCCATCGGCACAATCTGTTGAGTGGTTGGAATTACTTCTCCAGGAACGCCACGCAAGGAAGATTGCGGCAGTATCCGTCGTAGTCGAGTCCATATCCGTATACAAACACGTCCGGTATCGAGAAGCCAGAATAGTCCGGCCTGATTTGTCCAACCCTTTTTGAAGCCTTGTCCAGAAGGACGCATATCCTGATGTCAGCCGGCTTTTCCCTCTTCAAAGCCCCCATGATTTTCAGCAGGGTCCTGCCGCTGTCAAGAATGTCATCGACGATCAGCACATTTTTCCCCCTGATATCAATCTTAAGACGGGAATCGACCTTGACCCTGCCGGAACTTTTAATCCCGGTGTAAGAACTTGCGGAAATGCTGTCTATCTGAATTGGCAGGCTTATGTTCCTCACAAGGTCGGAAGCAAAGATCACGGCTCCTGTCGAAATGAATATTACAGTGAGATCCTGATCCTCATAGTCGGAGGAGATCTGGTTTCCGAGTTCGGCTACCCTCTTGCGGATACGCCGTTCGGAAATAAGGACTTTGGGTTTTGGAAGCTTCATTTTATTCCACTGTCGTTCAATGGATTAATGCAACACAAAGAGTCATACAAAAAAATCACATGGAGGGAAAATCCCAAATGGCATATAAGAAATTGGACTTGAACATAAACCCAGCAATCCAGAAATCCATTAATCCATCACCGTGATTTTATTCAGTACACATTGCTTCCGTAGGTTCCGCCCATGTAGTCGCTGAGGTAGCGTATCTTGATCTCATCCTCCTCGTGCATCGAACCAATTATGTCCGTGATGGAGATGATTCCGGCTATCTTGCCCTTCTCTATGACAGGTATATGGTGGATCTTATGCCTTTTCATGACTTTCACGATGTAATCAACTTCATCCTCTCCGGTAGCGACGACAAGCTGTTTTATCATTATATCTTCAACCTTGGTCTCATAGAAATTCCCGTCTTCGGAGCATTTCCTGATGATGTCCGTCTGGGCGATTATGCCGACATACTTGTCGGGATTCCCGGGATCTGTAACGAGCAGGCATCCGACATTGTGCTCGACCATCTTCATCACCACGTCCTTGAGCGTGGCGGTCGACTTTACTGAATAAATAACATTATTCCTGGGTTTCTCGGCGAGTATTTTCTTCAGTTTCATTTCAAGCTCCTGTTATTTTATTGCATCAGCCGCTATCGATTCAGCGAAATCCGAGACGGCACCGGCCATCGCCCCTGCAAAAGCCTCGGCTTCGGATTCATCCATCTTCTTCCTGAACGTTGAGGTTTTTTCAACATATGCCGAATTGGCTGGAAGAGAAGGCGTAATCCGGTATTCGACAGTCAATACAGCCTCCTTCCTGGCAAGATCCGCTTCGAACGCGAGAATGTTTCCGGTGACCGTATATTCCACTTTGCCTTTGCCGTCGGCAAAGGCCATTTTAAGATAACGCCTCAACATAACGTCCGGCGCTATGGCCCATCTGCTGTACGGCTCCTTGATCAGTTCGTTTTTCTCAGACCTGTAGACCATCTCCTGCTTGTATGGGCCTGTGACAGTAAATGCGCCGGCCTTCAGGGATATCTTTGAAAACTTCGAGGGGTCGGGATTTCCAATGTCATAATATTTCACCGGAACAAATGTCTCCTTGGTGAAAAAGCATCCCGCAAGAAAAAGCACCGCTATCGAAAGCATCGCTGTTCTGAAAATGAAATTACCCGGCATAAAACCCTCAGATTAACTTGTTGGCTGTCGATTCATGGCAACCCGTAAAAATACACCGGATTCTTTTGAATTCAAAATATTTGTGGCTTACCGGCATGATACCGCCATCTTCAGCAGACAGCCGACTACTTGAAAATACCTTTCAGGCTATCTCCCAGTCCCTTCACAGGATCGGTTCCTGTAGACGCAGTCTTGCCAATGGATTTGTATATTGCGTTGAAAATCTGGACTGCCGCCTCGCCTGCCGTCACGCCATCCCCCTCTTTTCCAATATCCTCAATATGGATGTCTGGAATTGGAATCGACGTCTTAGCACCCTGGAGAAGGAACACGCTCAGCGACACCTTGACATCGTTGAAATAAAAATTGTTTATCTGCACCTTTCTAGCCTCCACCCTCTCCTTCTCCTCCCTTCTGGGAGAATCTGCCGTCTCCTCCTGTCTCTTGTCCTTTTCCTTGCCTGTGTAACTCTTTACATTGGCCCTTATCTCCTTGAGGTTGCTCGTGGTCATACCCTGTTCATAGATCACGTCGACGCCGTTGACCCTGATCTCGTCTATCACGATCTTCTTCGAGAACAAAGTATCCATGTCCACTTCAACCACCAGCTCGTTGAGGCTGAACGCGTATTCCGTGCTGAACCCCTCCGGATTCCCTATCACGAAATTCTTCATCCGCGCTTTCCCGCTGAACATGGAAAAGCTGAAGCTTTCCATCTTGACCGGCGTACCTGTTATCCGGGGCACAATGCCAATGACGGCGGTCTTGACAATATATCCAAGACAGAAATAAAGCCCCACGATCAGGACGATCATGGACGCACAGAAGAACAGGATTGTCTTTTTCAGGCGCTTTTTAGTCTTGGTTTTCATCACTGCCAATTTTATTTGTGTTTCCTGGGGGCGACGACATGGACTGATTCACCGTGGACCGCATGTGCGGCCTCCATCATCGCCTCTCCAAGAGTCGGATGCGCATGTATCGCCCTGCCAAGCGACCTAGCCGTGACTTCAAGGTTCATTGCCGTGACAGCCTCGGAAATCAGATCCGTCGCATGGGGGCCGACTATATGTACTCCCAAAACCTGATCCGTCGCTGCATCCGCAATGATCTTGCAGAACCCGGAAGTTTCGTTAATCGCCATCGCCTTGCCAAGCGCCGCGAACGGGAATTTTCCGACATTGTACGCGATGCTCTTCTCCTTGCACTGCTCCTCGCTGAGTCCGACAGTCCCGATCTCCGGACTGGTGAATATGCATCCGGGAACAAGATCCTCGCGGAATTCGCAGTTCTTTCCAGTAGCGTTGTCGGCGGCGCAGAGCCCCATCGCACTTGCGAAATGCGCAAGCTGAACACGGCCGGTCACATCGCCGATCGCGTAGATGCCGCCGACATTCGTCCTGCATTTCGCATCGACCGGGATCCATCCTTTTTCATTGGCAGTGATTCCGGCGGCCACGAGATTGAGGGATTTGGTCACCGGCGCCCTGCCGATTGATACAAGCATGTAGTCCGCGGAAAGTCTTTCCTTGCCTACTACGCCGCTCACCGACTTCCCGTCAGCCTCGATGTCCGCCATAGGCGAACCTACGAAAATATCGATTCCGTGCGCCTTCATCTCCCTTGACAGGATCCTGGAAAGCTCCTTGTCCTGGAGAGGAAGAATGTTCGGCATCATTTCAACGACAGTAACTTTTGTTCCAAGCTCCGCAAAGAGACAGGCGAACTCGCAGCCAATAACTCCGCCGCCGAGTACGAGAAGGCTTTTTGGAATTTCGCTTATTGAAAGAAGTTCGGTCGAGGTGATGATGCGTTTTGACTTCGGTATGAATCCCGGCACGACCGGCTCGGAACCGCTGGCGATTATGAACTTCTCGGCTGAAACCTTCTCCTTCCTGCCGTCGGCATCCACGACATTGAGTGTCTTCCTGTCGGCAAAAGAAGCCGCTCCTGTGAATGACGTGACACCAGCATTTTTCAGAAGCATCCCGATCCCGCCGCGCAGTTTTTCGACGACGGAAGTCTTTCTTCCAAGCATAGCCGGCCAGTCGGGGGAAACTTCGCCTGTTATCTTCACTCCGAAATCAGCGGCCGCCTTCGCCTTGTGCAGGACTTCAGAGGAAGCTATGAGGGTCTTTGTCGGTATGCAGCCCCAGTTCAAACATGTACCGCCGAAATATTCCTTCTCGACAATTGCGACTTTCGCACCGTTCTGGGCCGCGCGTATGGCGGCGACGTAGCCGCCAGGACCGGCGCCTATGACGCAGATATCGAATTTTTCAGACATGATTGGCCTTTCTTGAAATAATTTGTCTTTTAATGGAAAAACAAGTTATTATATATTTCATCAATGGAAACTCAAGCCTAGACGGAATTTATGTTTGAGTATCACGGACATTCCTGTCCGTGATTTTTTTAGTAGCGCAGACATTCCTGTCTGCGAAATTGTTTAAGAGGACACAGACAGGAATGTCTGTGCTGCCAATCTCATCTCGCCTTCTTGCGCGAGAGGAAGACATCCAGCCAGACAGCCATGATGAGAACAAGTCCGCGCGCCACCATCTGGTCCATTTCGTTTATGCTCATCAGTTCCATTCCGTTCAGCAAGGTCACCATGATCAACGATCCGACAAGCACTCCAAGTACATTTCCGCGCCCGCCGACAAGGCTCGTGCCTCCGATGACGCATGCGGCGATCGCATCGAGCTCCATAAGGTTCCCAACCGTCGTCGAGCTTGAACCCTGATATGATGCGGCCATGAATCCTGTCAATGCGACTATCGCACCCAGCAGGGCGAAGGCGCCGATGATTACGCGGTTGACCGGCACGCCTGAAAGGACCGCCGCCTCGACATTCCCTCCTATTGCATACAGATATCGCCCGAACGGAGTATGCGTGGTGATGACGTAGATCAGGAATCCGACGATGCAGAGTATGATGATCGCCAGAGGAATTCCCTGGTACTGGTTCATGTTGATCGCAAACAGGAAGATGACCTGCGTTGCAATAAAGAACTTCAGAAATGAGATATGCCAGGGATCGACTTCAAAACCGTGCTTAGCCCTCTGCCTGTTCCCTTTGATGATCGCAAGTAGAACCAGGATCGACAGGATGCCGGCCAGAACGTATCCCAATCCCTTGGAAAGATATTCGGTGGTAAGCATGGACAGGAGGTTCGCCTGATCCCCGTGCTGTACCGGGATCGTCTTCGATTCGATGACGCGCCAGAAAAGACCTCGGTACACGAGCATGCCACCGAGAGTGATGATGAACGCGGGAATCCTCTGGAAGGCTATCAGAGCACCCATCAATGCCCATAGTCCTATCGCAATTAAAAGTGCAACCAACATGCTCGAGCCCGCACCCCATCCCTGGTTTATGATCAGCACGCATGTTATCCCACCTATCATCCCTGCCCCGCTGCCGACCGACAAGTCTATCTGACCAGGCAACAGCACCAGCAGCATTCCAAACGCCAGGATTGCGGTGAATGACAGGCGTATCGCCATCATCGTCAGATTCCTCGACGAAAGGAAATTCGGCTCGACCATTGAAAAGAATATCCATATCAGCAGCAGTCCCGCCACCATCGAGAAATCCCGTAATGAAATCTTTTTCGTCATTGCTCGACTCCTTCAGTAGTCTTTGTTTCATCGCATATTTTAGGTAGGGACGACTCGCCGAGTCGTCCGCGGCGCTTTCGGCGAAAGCGCCCTACCTTCCGAACTTTGTGCCTCTGCGCCTATTTTCAAGCATTCCCCTTGCCATGGAACTTCATCGCCGCTTCCAGCATATTGTGCTGTTCGGCCTCGCCGCGTTTGAACTCGCCGCCTATATGGCCTTCGCTCAGGATGATCATCCGGTCGCTCATGCCCATTAGCTCTGGCATTTCACTCGACACCAGCACCACGGCCTTGCCGCTGTCGGTCAGCAGATTCATCAGTTCATAGACTTCCTGCTTCGCTCCGACATCTATTCCGCGAGTTGGCTCGTCCAAAAAAATTACAGACGGACCGGTCATCAGCGCCTTGGCAATGACAACCTTCTGCTGGTTTCCACCCGAGAGACCGCCTACAACGGAATCAAGTCCCGGCGCCTTCACGCGAAGCGACTTGAAGAACTCCCAGTTTTTTTTGACTTCACGGTTTCCGTCAATGAACATCCCGAGGGTGAGAAAAGATCCGAGTGAGGCAAGCGACTGGTTGAACCCGATGCTCTGATCCAGGATGAGCCCATATCTTTTGCGATCTTCGCTTACAAGCATCAGCCCGCTTGCAATGGATTTCGCAGGTGTGGTGGCATCAAGGGATTTGCCATTCAGCATCACGTTTCCGTTCATGCGCCGTCCATACGCCCCGAAAATATGCATGATGAGCTCTGTACGTCCAGCGCCCATGAGCCCTCCGAAACCCAGAACCTCACCGGCTTTCACCTCGAAACTTATGTCATGCAGGATCTTCTTGTCGTTCTGATCGTCGTACACATTAAGATTCGTCACTTCAAGCAACGGTTTTCCAGGAGTTGTTGGACGGCGCGGAAATAGCTGGGTTATCTCACGGCCGACCATGTGCTTGATCACTTCATGCTTGTTCGATGCCGAAGCCTCGAGGGTAGTGACGGATTCCCCGTCCCTCAATATCGTTATGCGGTCGGATATGGCGAAGACCTCGTCCAGCTTGTGGGAGATATAGACGCAGGTAATCCCCTTTTTCCGCAGATCCCATATTATGTTGAGAAGAATCTCGACTTCAGTCTCGGTTAGTGCTGCTGTCGGTTCATCAAGAAGAAGGATCTTTCTGTTCTTTGACAGCGCCTTCACAATTTCCACCAGTTGCTGCTGTCCGACTCCAAGGTCACCGACGACTGACGCCGGATCCAGTTTAAGCCCGTAACGGTCGAGCAGCTTCCGTGTTTCAGAAAAGACAATATTCCAGTCTATGATCCCGGCAACCGTTGGTTCATTCCCTAGGAAGATGTTTTCGGCGATCGTCATTTCCTTTACCAGCGCAAGTTCCTGGTAGATGACCGCGATTCCCGCGTGCTCCGAATCAGACACACCATTGAATACGGCTTCCTTGCCATCGATTTTTATTGTCCCGTCATATGAACCGTGAGTCCAGATTCCAGAAAGGCATTTTATCAGAGTGGACTTGCCGGCTCCGTTCTCACCGCAGAGCGAATGGACTTCTCCTTCGCGCAGGTCGAACGAGACCTGGTTCAAGGCGCGGACACCCGGAAAAGTCTTGGTCAGCCTGTCAACCTGCAATATTATCTTATGACTCGAAGACATAGCGGAATATTTGCCTCGCAAGTAGGGCGGTTTTTAAACCGCCAACTAATTGTCGGGTTAAAACCCGACATACTTTCAAGGACAAACAGCCTCCTTTTACTCAGATTAACGACTACACAAAATCAATGTTTAGTTTTTATAACTTCCGAACTCCCGCATTTTCGAACTCTCGAACTTTGCGAGCTTCGCTCGCTTACGGCTTCCTCGGTCTTTCCCCTTCTGGAATGTTGCGGTACACTTCCTCAAACACGTGGAACTTGTCCTGAATGACAGTGTCAACCATGTTGTTCTTGTCGACTGACGTGGTTTCAATCAGTACCGAGGGGACGTCTTTCTTTCCGTTGGGAACGCTGCTTTTTGCCAGGATAGGTTTCCCCTGCGCCATCGCCATTGCTGTCTCGGCAGCGCGGCTGGCCATCCTCTCAAGCGGCTTGTAGATGGTCATCGCCTGCGATCCTTCGACAATGCGCTGGCATGCGGAGAGCTCGGCATCCTGTCCTGTAACCAGGACTTTCCCGGCCATGCCGCTTTCCTTCAGCGCCTGGATCGCACCGCCGGCGGTTCCGTCGTTCGACGCCAGGACTCCATCAATTTCCTTGCCGTTGTTCGTGATCGCGGCATTCATGATGTCCTTCGCCTTGTCCGGCTTCCAGTCGGTCGCCCAGTTCTCATGTACGACCTTTATATCTCCCTTATCGATGTATGGCTTGAGGACGTTGTCCTGTCCTTCCTTGAAGAGTTTGGCGTTGTTGTCGGTGGGCGCGCCATATATCCTGACGATCCGTCCTTTTCCGGGCGTCGCGAGATGATCGACGAGATACTTCGCCTGCGCTTCTCCGACCTTGACGTTGTCAAAGCTCATGTAGAGATCCAGATCGCAGTTGGTGATCATCCTGTCGTATGCGATCACCGGAATCCCGGCCTTGTGCGCCTCATCCACGCCCTTGCCCATGGCCGCACCGTCATGCGGGACGATGACCATGACATCGACCTTGTTGGTGATGAGGGAGGTGACGTTTCGGATCTGAGTCATGTCATCACTGCCTGCCGACAGCACTTCAACTTCGCCTCCGAGTTCCTTCACCTTCGCTACGAATATGTCACGGTCGCGCATCCAGCGCGCTTCTTTCAGGGTATCCATGGAAAGGCCGATGTGCGGTTTGCCTTTTTCGGCTCCATCCTTTGCCCCAGCCTTTTTATCACTGGGTGCTCCGGTCAGACCTCCCCTGTAGAGCGACAGTCCGATCAACACGCTCAATATCAGCGATATCGTGACAAGCGATACTGTAAGTCCTTTCATAAGCCATATCTCCTTAATTAGAATAATTCCAAGTAAATATTACACGTGCCATTATTGCCATACCTGACTATACCTTGTTCTTCCACGTCTTTCAACGCCTGCGGTGCCTTTTCCGGGGCTTGCATCCTGGTCTATGCGGATGATTTCGCTTGTAGTAGCTCGTGTTTGCGCGTTGAGTAGGTACGTGCTTCAGCATGTACCATCTTAATCTAAGAATGGGACAGGCTAAAGCCCGTCCCTACTTCAAGAACGCGCAATCATGCGCTACTACAAACAATACTTACACGTTGTCCTATTCCTAAGCAAGAGGCGCCCCAATCTCTTTTTCGGGCACGCAGGTGAATTTCCCGCAGGTGACATTGATATTCCTTTTTCATATGGTAATTTTTGACTTTGATATATTTTTAAAAACATAGGAACCGTCGTCTCATAAATATACCTTGTAGGAGTTCACAGCTTCAGCTGTGTCTTATCATCAACCGGAAGCACGTCTAAAGCCGTGAACTCATACTAAAACAATATTTCAAAAGATTTAATTTTGGTGATTTCAACTTATGAACAAGACAAAAGTATCGGCGGTAATGTGCGAATCATACGATCTTCCTCTTTTGGAGGAGAAGATCAGGGCTGCGGTGGAACTTGCAGGCGGCTGGCCGGAAAAGATGAAACCCGGTGCGAAAGTCCTTCTGAAACCCAATCTCCTAAGCGCGAAAACTCCTGACCAGTGCGTTACGACCCATCCGGAATTCGTCCGCGCCGTAATCCGCGAACTTCGCAGAAAGGGAGTTGAGAAAATCACGATCGCCGACAGTCCTGCAGGCGTCTATCCATGGGAGGAACTCTGGGAAAAGACTGGAATGAAAAAAGTCGCCGACGAGGAGAAGGTTGAACTACTTCCCATTGAAAACTTCGAAAGGGTTGAAATCCCCGGCTACGGTCATATCCCTGTATTAAAGGAATTAAAGAGCTTCGACGTCTTCATCTCGCTGCCAAAACTCAAAACACACATCCTTACTAAAATCACCGTTGCCGTGAAGAATTCATATGGACTCGTGGTCGGCGAATCCAAGAGCGCGTTCCATGCCGTTGCCCCTTCCCCCAGGAAGATGGCGAACTTCATTGCCACCGTCTTTGGAAAGATAAAACCGGATTTCGTGATCGTAGACGCTGTCGAATCGATGCAGGGCGACGGTCCGGCGAACGGCCGGCCGTTCAAGTCCGGAATAATCATGGCTGGTTTTGATTCTGTCGCAGTCGACTCCTGCGCCTGCACCGCCTACGGATACAAGCCGCAGGACATCCAGCTTCTTGTGAAAGTTTCGGAACTTGGCCATGGTACAATGCAAAAGGAAAATATAGATCTCGTCGGCGATGCCGCTGAGAAACTCGGAAGACTTAAGATCCCAAGATCGAAATCCGACATCCTGCACCGTTTCCCGGAACGCATGTTCCACTTGCTGACACTGCTCCTGACATACCGTCCGTTCATCGTCCAGGAGAACTGCATCAAATGCGGGAAGTGCTTCAAGGCGTGCAGCCAGAAAGCGATATTTTCCGAGGGCGGATCATTCCGCGTCAACTCCAAGGGCTGTATCCTCTGCATGTGCTGTCTTGAGGCGTGTCCGGTAAAGGCGGTAGAGCTCAGATCGCCGTTCCAGAAATTCATGGCGTTAATGAAATTTTTCAAGAAGTAACTCGGGCATTCCTGCCCGAGATTAAGAGCGCGGGCTGGAAAGCCCACGTTACTTCTTCAACAGGAGGACTAACTATGATACATCGTGCCAAAGACTTAAAGTGCGAAATCCGCGAGAAGATGCGCGGTGGCAATGGCAAGGTCAAAATCGAACATTTCTGGGAGGCCGGCAAGGACCTCAAGGCGAAGACCAGGCTCTGCGCGAAACTCACGCTTGAACCGGGCGACAGCATCGGGTTCCACACCCATGACAACGAAGAGGAAGTCTACATAATCACCCGTGGCGAGGCCGAAGCCGAAGACAATGGAAAGACCGAGAAACTTTTCCCCGGAGATACAATCCTGACAGGCGGTGGAGCCGGACACTCGATCAAATCCGTCGGAAAAGAGCCGTTGGAAGTTATCGCAGTCATTCACTGCTATCAATAAATTTCCTCTGGGATGAATTTATAAACGAATCCATTAATAACAAATCCACCAAATATAATAAAACTCACATTGCGCTCTTGCAGATTCATAGGGCAAAGGTTATCTTTGTTAAAATTTTAGGAGACTTAATCATATGAAAACATTAAAGAAACTTGCCCTGGCCGCTTCAACCGGACTTTTAATTTCAATTGCTGGTTTCGGAGCAGATGAGAAGCCCGTTGCGAGCTCGCTTCCAAAAGTTGATGAAACTTTGCTCAGGGAGGCAAGTGCGTCAATTCAGCGCGGAGTCAATTATCTTACCGACAAGCAGATGGAAGACGGTTCATGGCTTCATCATCCTGCAATAACAGGTCTCATAACCATGGCACTCGTCAACAGCCATACAAAACTCAATCCCGAGATCAGGGTGGCGGCGGTTGAAAAGGCCAGGCAGTTCATGTTGAAGTTCGTGCAGAAGGACGGTTCCATCTGGATGGCCAACGTAGAAAAGGAATACCCGAACTACACGACATCGATCTGTCTTGCGACTCTCGCAATGATCAACAAGCCCGAGGACGAACAGATCCTCCGAAATGCCAGGAAATACCTGATCGACTCACAGGTTGATGCGGACAACAAGGCCGCTCCGACCAGCAAGGATAATCCCGCATTCGGCGGAATAGGTTATGGCAAAGCCGGTCCCGGCGCACCAGACCTTTCAAACACGCAGTGGGCGCTTGAAGCTCTTTATCTGACGGAATATCTCGACAAGGAACCAAAGGCTAAAAGTCCGGAAGACTCTAAAAAAGCAGATCTCGCCTGGAGCAATGCCGTGATGTTCCTCAGCCGACTCCAGCATGTCCCTGAATCAAACGACCAGGTATGGGTAGTAAAGGACAAGAACGATCCCAGCTATGGCGGATTCGTCTACAAGCCGGATGAAAGCAAGGCCGACGAGAAGTTCGAGGAGAAAGGACTGCGTTCATATGGAAGCATGACATATGCCGGACTCAAAAGCATGATCTACGCGAAGCTCAAGAAGGATGATCCGAGAGTCAAGGCGGCAGTTGAATGGGCGAGCAAGAACTACACTCTCGACCAGAATCCCGGGATGGGAGCTGAAGGGCATTACTACTATCTCATAACCTTCGCAAAGGCGAATGCCGTGATCGGCGAGGAAATCATCACAACTCCGGACGGCAGGAAATGCCACTGGCGCGTTGATCTCATCAAGAAACTTCTCGAGCTTCAGAAAGGCCAGGGCGAATGGCTCAACGACAAACATGGCCGCTGGATGGAAAGCATCCCCGAGCTCGTGACAGCCTATTCGCTGATCGCCATGGAAGCCGCGCTAGGCCCGTATCTGGCGGAGTGAGGAAAATGTGATACAGGCGTCTCGCCTGTGTAAAACAAATGAATTACAGGCGGGACGCCTGTACCACATTCTTTGTGGCTATATCAAAATTATCTTTCCTAACTGAGCATTATGTAGGAGTACCTCACAGCTTCAGCTGTGTCTTTGGATAAATTAATTCATAAATACGCACAACTAAAGACCTTATGTTAAACATAGAATAGTTAGAAAAAGCCTTCTCCCTTCTTAAATTATAACAGCTTAAGAAAAAGAAAGGAGAAGGACTT
>Ga0154561_1108_pt1 | contig 104826 bp, 84 predicted proteins | sample RifGroF2_FD_105704 | JGI IMG/M metagenome (GOLD analysis project Ga0154561, IMG submission 105704) | Lentisphaerae bacterium GWF2_50_93 | reverse complement strand
GTTTATCGCCAACTGGAGAGCCGGATGCGGGAAATCCGCCAGTCCGGTTCGGAGGGAGGGGAAGCGCAAATCAATGCGCTTTCCCTACCCCTATCGTTGAAGAGAAAAAGCATCGAGACTATTATGAGACGACTAGTAACTCCGATGCTCCGTTTCTCCGATTCGTATTTGGCTTTATCCCATCCTGTGCGCGACGGCGATGGCGGAATAGTCCTGCAGTTTCTTGCCCAGCACTGAAGGCGTTATCTTGCAGACCTTGCGTGCATCCGGAAGGACTTCATCGTGGAATACGCTCTTCACCTTGTCAATCCATCTTTTGCCGAGATGGTTTGCCAGGCTCCCTAGAATTATGATGTCAGGATAAAGCATGTCGGCTACGAGTGAACATGCCCTTCCGACGGCATGCGCATTGATTTCAACTACCTGGAGAGCCTCATAATTTCCAGCTTCGGCAAGTTTGCCGATCTCTTCGGAGCTAGGGGCTTTAGGCCAGACTGCCGGGAATTTCCATGCGGCTATCCTGCCGAGTGAACCGCCTGAGCAATATGACTCGAAGCATCCGGCCTTTCCAAACGCCATGGGTCCGTCATCGGCATATCTCGCATGTCCGATCTCGCAGTTGTGGCCGTGAGCACCATAGTAGATCTTCCCGTCGATCACGATGCCGATGCCAAAACCGGTGCCGCATGTCAGATAGGTGACGCTGTGCAAATCCTTTGCGGCTCCCCAATAGTATTCGGCAAGAGCGCAGGCGCCGGCGTCGTGGTCAACATGCACAGGAAGTGAAAATGCCTCCTCGAGTATCTTTTTCAGCGGGATATTGTCCCAACCCGGCAGGTTCGGCGGTGACTGTATGATTCCATTCTTCGCATCCAGGGGACCGCCAATCGAAACGCCTATCGAGGAGATCTCCGGATATTTAGAGATCATCTTCTTTGCGTTTTCAATTATGCCAGCCTGCATCTGCTCCTGTCCGGCCTTAGCGTTCGACTGCCATTCAATCCTTTCGGAAAGATTGCCGTCCGAAGTCCCGATTATGGTGGCGGATTTGGTCCCGCCGATGTCCAAACCAAGATAAGTTTTAATTTTAGGCATTGATTTTCCTCAGTATGTCGGGTTTCAACCCGACGGTTTCTTAATTATGTCGGAATTTATACCGACGGTTGATTTAGTATGTCGGGTTTCAACCCGACGTTTTCTTAAATATGTCGGAATTTATTCCGACGGTTGATTTAGTATGTCGGGTTTTAACCCGACGTTTGATTTTAATACAGTTGGCGGTTTAAAAACCGCCCTACTTTTTGACGGGTTGAAACCCGTCCTACTTAATACGAATCCAAGGCCAGTCATCAGCTTTTGAAACAAGACCAGCCTTGACAGGATTATTTAAAATATACCGCTTAACGGACTCTTCCTTTTGAGAATTTCTACACCAATGATCAAAAATTTCTTCAGCCCAGAAAGGATTGCCTTCTCTTCCAAGGATCCTGTTTGCCTTAACAGCAGTTCTGCCTTTGAATCTCTTGAAGAACTTATCCAATGATATTATAGCGCTTTCCCCGACACATAGCAGATGAACATGATTTGGCATTAATGCTGTTGCTGGAATTCTCCATGCGAACTCATTTTCCATGTCATCAATCTCAGATAAAACCATTTTTGCAACGTCTGGCACGGCAAGGAAATCCTTGTTATTGGAGCAATTATCAAGGATACTTTCAATTTTTCTGAACTGCCACCTCTGATATTCAAGCAGATCGGCAGGTTTTCCAGATTTGAATTCTTCAAGTTTATCCTTGAGTTCATAAACGACTTTTGCAGGTATTGTCCCATGAAGACGTATTGTTACAAAATATGAACTCCTGGCAACACGCCAATGAGGAAGCTTCCTGCGCCTGAAAGAGATTGTTTCCATAAAGTATGTCGGAATTTATTCCGACGGTTGATTTAGTATGTCGGGTTTCAACCCGACGGTTGATTTTAATACAGTTGGCGGTTTAAAAACCGCCCTACTTGTTGACGGGTTGAAACCCGTCCTACTTATTTAAGATTCCCGCACCACCATATAGTATGTCGGAATTTATTCCGACGGTTGATTTAGTATGTCGGGTTTCAACCCGACGTTTGATTTTAATACAGTTGGCGGTTTAAAAACCGCCCTACTTGTTGACGGGTTGAAACCCGTCCTACTTATTTAAGATTCCCGCACCACCATATAGTATGTCGGAATTTATTCCGACGGTTAATTTAAAAACAGTTGACGGGTTAAAACCCGTCCTACTTATTAAGACTCCCTCACCACCGTGAACGGCTCGTTCAATATTTCAGCCGACCTGTTAAAGTAATCCTCATCCAGCTCCTGGCAAGGCAGCATGATGAGATTGAAGCTGTGCCGTCCAATATCAGTATCGAGCTGGGGATCATTCATGTCCAGCTTGGTCGGATCATGGAAGGCGTATACGCTCGAGCGTACAAGCGTCAGGCGGAGCCGTCCGTTCAGACAGTCGCATGCGAACGCCCCTTTCTGCAGTACTGCCATTCCCTTGTCTCCCGCCGGCATCCATGACCAGTGATGCATTGGCAGCTCGCTGCCATCCGCTTTGCGTCTGGCAGAACCACCTGCACATTGCATGAGCAGGTGAGGGGAACTTACTCCTTCAGGTTTGATTTCCATCTTTATAATCTTCCTGTGTTCGGACCAGTTGACCTTGATATCGGCATAAATTCCAGGCAGGCCTCTGTAAATGGAATAGACAGCGTCTAGTGTTGATTTCCCGTAAGTGAATTTCTGATATAGCTTCCGAGTCTCAGTCCCTGACATCGCTGACGTGGACTCGAGCTTGAATTCACCTTCGACGAAATCGAACTTGCTGATCCCGTGGCTCCAGGTGTCGGACTTGTCATCGAGGACAAGGAACTTCACCGAGGATAAAGAATCTCCAATTGTCCACTCTGCTGCACCCTTATGCAGGAGGTTATTGTCTGAAAAATCCTCCGTTTTCCGTGCAGGATGGAGATTCTTTATTATTTGCTTGCGCAAAAGGAGAGGATTTCCCGGCTGGAAATGAACCGAATCGGATTTCGGCCTTTCAACTAGATGCTCGCTGTCAAAATGATATGCCTTGAACCCTTCTGCCGGCAGCGTGTCGATGAATTCCCATCTACGGTTTGCGCAGCGGACGCTTGGAAGAACCTCCTGAATTTCAATCAGGTTTCCCTTGGAGTCCTTGAAGGCGGCATTCTCACGGAAATAGACCATTGACTCAACGGAGATGGGGGCTGTCACTTCGAAAGGAAGAGTATTGAATATCCTGAACTCGCCTTCCTTAACCTTTGGTTTGCTTTTGAGAGAAATAGACTTGAGCGCTGAATAGGCGGTGTTCTTGCAGAAGCTTTCGACGCCCTTGAGCTCACCCTTTGCATTTTCAGCGGCTGCAGGTGAGCAGGAACCAGGCAGTATGTCATGGAACTGGTTGAAGAGGGACGTCTTCCAGGCATCATCCAGGCAGTCGTCCTTCTTGCCGTTCATCTTCAGGGCGCGTGACGCGTATTCCAAAGCATGTTCGCTGCTGCGCATGGCATCCTTGACGTCGCGCATCACCGAATAGCATCCAATGGCATGGAAGTGAAGGTCTCCGGAGTATTTCGGAATATTTATAATTTTTTCAGCCTCGCTGAAAAAATTATGACACGTAGAATAACCAATGTCACCTTTGGGACGGTTCTCCATGAACTTATTGTAGAAATTAATTTCATCTATTGAAGGTCCGCCGCCGTGGTCACCGATTCCGAATAGATAACAGTTTGTAGCCTGTCTCCTGTACTCTTCGTCTTCCAGCATTGAAGAGATCTTATCCGTTGGAACCCAGCCCCACTGCCCGTAATGATGCTTGAGGCGGTAGGCGAGTACGCTGTGACCTTCATATTCCCAATGGAAAAGATTTGAAGGAAGATCAGTTTTCTCCTGCAGGCCGGGCCTGCAGAATATGAAATATTTGAATCCTGTCTGCGACAGGATCTTTGGAAGTGTTGCAGGATGGCCGAACGTATCAGGGACATATGCCGTCTTAACTTCGACGCCCAGCTTCTCCTTTGCGAACTTCGCAGAAAGTTCGGCGTGCTTGATGAAGCTCGATTCAAGCGGCAGGTTCGTGTCGGGTTCGATCCACCATCCTCCGCAGACCTCCCAGCGTCCTTCGTCGATCCTCTCCCTGATGCGCTTGAAAAGCTTCATGTCATATTTCATCGTCCATTCATAGAACTGCAGGGAGCTTGCGGAAAAAGTGAGGGCCGGAAACTCATCCATCCTGTTGCACGCCGACCGGAATGTGTTCAATACCTCGTCGATGCCCTCATATTTGTCCCAGAGCCAGACCGGGTCAATGTGGGAATTGGGAACCATGTGTATGCGCATTGTTTTCCTTCAGTATGTCGGGTTTCAACCCGACTGTTTTATTAAGTATGTTGGACTTTAGTCCGACAATTTATTTGTGTTCTAAAAAACTTTGGCGGTTTAAAAACCGCCATACTTCTTAACCGTTTCCACCCAGGCCACAATATTTTCTGCAGGGATGTCCTTCTGTATTTCATGAGCCGGAGCCATGATGTAGCCGCCATCTTTTCCGAGAACTTCAATAAGTTCAATTATCTTTTCAGGTATTTCCTCAGGTTTTGCCAGCGGAAGGAACTGCTGTACATCCACCGCGCCCCAGAACACGATTTTGTCTCCATAGGCCTTCTTGAGTCGTTCAGGCTCCATCTGGAAGGAGGAGGTCTGGATAGGATTCAGGATGTCGACACCGCAGTCGATTATCTTGTCGAGAAGTCCAAAGATGGATCCGCAGCTGTGATGCCAGTAGTAGCAGCCTGCAACCTTCTTCACCTGCTTTATCCTCTCCGAAAAATACGGGGAGATGAACTCCTCGAACATGTCCGGCGATATTAGCGGACCTCCCTGCGAACCGAAGTCGTCACCGCTTATTGTTAGATCGATGTAAGGGCCGAGAGCTGAGAAATACTGATCGCTGACTTTTGTCTGTATTTCAAAATACTTTTCAAAGAACAGTTTCACGAAATCAGGATCAATCGCGAATTTCAGCAGGAAATCGTCATATCCACACATCCAGCAGCCGAGTTCAAGTATGCCATACACCGGATGAGAGGAGACAACTACATATTTATCCTGTTTCCTGAGAGCCTTGGCCTTCTCCGTCCAAACTGCAAGAATTCTCTCATCTACAACTGGTTCCGGCCATTTGTACGCCTTGAGATCGTCGATGTTGGCGTCCTTCAGCGGATATCCTGTGATCTGCCAGTCGCCGTCGATGAATTCTCGTCCAATACCCCAGCAGTCAATGTTGGCAGTAGCGGAGATGGTCTTCTTGTGGATGCTTGGAAGATCGGCGACATTGCCTACAAACCGGAAGTCTGTCCTGGCCCATTCGAGAATGCTCTCATCAACTCCAGAATCCGATTTGCCTTTGGACTTTAACCCTAGGAAATCCATCAGGTTCTTCTGGCATTCGGGACGCATTCCTGTAAGGCATGTCCCTCCGATGTCAAAAGGGATCCTGTCGGATTTCCTGTGTGTCATTGCGGACTGGAATCTTTCGCGGGATGTCATAATAGATTTCCTTTATATCAATGTAGAACAGGCGTCTCGCCTGTTTTTTCTTTCAACAGGCGGGACGCCTGTGTTACTTTATTACGGTTTCATTCCGGCTTCACGCTGGACTGCATCCCATTCCTCCAGTACGGCGAACATGGTCTCGGGATTGCAGCCCGGAGACGCCTCGAACTGCACGAAGACTCCTCCGCTCCGGTCGAAGAGTTCCTTGGCGACAATGCGCACGGCCTGTCTTCCATCATCGGGATTCTTTGAAGGCATGACGTGCTGGCGGTCGATTTCACCCCAGAATGCTATCTTGCCCTTGCCTCTGCGTCCAAGGTCGGCAATGTCCATGCAGAACAGTTGTGAGTTCAATGCATTGACTCCTATTTCGATCAGGTCGTCGAAGATCTCGGCAATGTATCCGTCGGAATGCATGAATACGAATTTACCTGAGGCACGCGCTATTTCGCAGTATTCCTTGTAGAGAGGCTTGTAGATCTCACGCCATACGGACGGCGGAAGCAGCAGCTGTCTCTGCGAACCCCAGTCGTCCATGAACATGACAGTATCGACTTTTGTGGAACACCAGAACTCCAGTTCCCTGAGGAAAAACTCATGTATCATCTTGAGAAGGTTTTTGACGTTGGCATCAGGATCCATCATGTCCATCATCGCGTTCTCGGTCCCGCGGATGAACTGGTATCTCTCCCAGGGGCGCGGACAGCATCCGGGCATCATGAAGAAATTGCTGGTTTCGCAGCAGCGGTTGACGATGTCCCTGGCGGCAGAAATATTTTTCGGCAGTATCTCAAATGGAGGTTTGACGACACTCTTCCAGTCCTTCACGTCTGGCAATATGGGATCCTTCACTTCCCCGTGGACGCCTTCGTGGATGTTCTCGAAGATGCAGCCCCAGTCATCGACATGTTCTCCGACGAGATACGGATCCCCCCTATGTCTTGTTGAATCCTGATAGACTTTTGAGGGACCTGAGATATCGCTTGGCCATCGCCTGTCAATTTCGGCCATTGCTTCTGGAATATGCTTGGTAGCCCATGGAAGACGCCATATCTGGCGGGGGAGGCGTTCGGGATTTTCAAACTTCAGAGCCTTTCTAACTATCTCTCTCGATGTCTGAGACATAGCAATTTCCTCGCTAGTATGACGGGATTCATCCCGACGGTTTCTTTTGTATGTTGGAATTTATTCCGACGGTTGATTTAAAAACAGTTGGCGGTTTAAAAACCGCCCTACTTGAATTGGAGCCATAATATAGCCATTGTTTCCGGCAAGTATATTGCGAAGTGCATTATTCCAGTTCTGTAGTCAGCTTCTCGCTTTCCTTCCAGTAATCGGGGGACTCGATCGGAAGAGGATCGTTTTTCAAGGCTCCGTCGTGCAGCATGTCGCGGAAGGACTTCATGTTCTCGGGATGGCCGAAGGATTTTAGGCGCTCATCTATTTCCTTCGCGATGTTCGCAGACCAGCCGTCCGAGAAGATGAGTTTCGAGAGCTTCTTCAGTATGGACCTGTGTTTCGGAGACTTCGCAAGATCATTGTGCTCCTCGGGATCCTTCTCGAGATTGAATAGCTGGTATGAATCGTAGGTTCCATAATAGCATAGCTTCCAGGGGCCTTTCCTGACCATGCGGTTGGAGCTCAGGCCGGGCTTGTGCGTCGCCCAGAACGTGTATGTTTCCGACTTGGCGGACAGATCGGGAGTCGCGCCTTTCAATGTTGGAAGGATTGAAACGCCATCGATTCCCGGAGGAGGCTTTACTCCTACAAGTTCACAGAGCGTCGGCATCAGATCTACGAGTGAGTGGACAGTCGAAGAGGTCTTTGGCAGTTTCATCTTGGGATGGCGCACAATCATCGGGACACGGACCGAATCCTCGTAGAAGCACTCCTTGTGCCAGCGTCCGTGATAGTTGAGCATTTCACCATGATCCGAGAAATACATTATGATGGTGTTATCCCAGAGTCCGCTCTTCTTGAGGGTATTTATGATCTTCCCTATGTTCTGGTCCATCTGGTCGACCATCGCATAATAGGCTATTGCCGCCCTGTCCAGGTTCTTTTCAGGAATCTCGTCGAGCAGGATGTATTTCCTATAATCCTTGTGATGCTGGTGCAGTGAATCAAGCTGGTTGCGCGACAACTTCACCGCTTTTACCTTAGCCTCATATTTTTTGAAAAGCTTGGGATTTGCGATGTAGGGACAGTGCGGCAGCAGGTATCCGGTCACCATGAAGAATGGGGGAGCATCTTTCGTCTTCGCGTATTTATCCAGCCACGAGACAGAACGTTTGGTGATTCCCGAATCATAGTCGACGACGGGATTGCTGCCGGGACCGACATGATAGAGAGGATCCGGTCTTGAACAGTTGCCTAGAGATGCCCTTATACCTCTTTTTGGCCGGTCCAGTCCGTTGTAGAGCGCCTGCGCCGACATCTCACCGAATATGCGTTCCAGGAACCCGTGCCTCTGGTCGGGACCGTTGAAGTGCATTTTTCCGGAAAGCACGGAATGGTATCCGCCCCTGACTGCGATATGCGCAAGTGTCGGATAGCGGCTGTCGAGCACGCTCTGGTTGCCTAAGGACTCGCACTTGAACGAATAGCGTCCCGACATGAAGCTCATCCTCGAAGGAACGCAGATGGGGTTGTTGCAGTAGAACGAATCGAAACGGCAGCCTTCCGCGGCAAGGGCATCAAGGTTCGGGGTTTCAATTATGTTGTCACCATAGCAGCCCGTAACCCGGGCAGTATGCTGGTCAGAACAGATCATCAGGATGTTGGGCTTCTTGCTCATGTTATTCCTTATAAGTATGTCGGGTTTTAACCCGACGGTTTCTTAATTCCTGTTGACGGGTTGAAACCCGTCCTGCTTATTTTAATACCGCATCAGCACACTGTCTCCTGTCCGCTTCGACTTCCTCGAACCATTTCTCAAGGTCGCAGAGCATCTGTCTCAGCTTGTCCTGTTCCTTCTCAGCAAGATTGTTCTTCTCCTCGGGATCATCCTTCAGATTGTAAAGTTCCGCGGGAAGGGGAGGGCCGTATGAGAACCAGGAACGCGGCTGCACCGGCAGGATCTCCTTGAAAAGTTCCGGGTTCTGGCGCAACTGCTGGTCCAGCGTACCGTCATTGTCACGGTATGTCTGGGGCGCATATGGGCGCACCAGCTTCCAGTCGCCGTCGCGCATCGCGGCGTTTGAGCCAATGTATGGATAGTAGCGGTTCCACTGCCAGAAACGACGGGTGTTGGTTTTTCCCTTTTCTTCGCGCAGGACAGGCAAGTTGTTCCAGCCGTCCAGAGGGAGATTGTCCTTGGGAAGTTCAACTCCTGCCATCGCAAGCAATGTAGGCAGCCAGTCTGTCAGATGCATCATGGAGTCGATATTTTTCTTTCCGGGAAGTCCGTCAGGCCAGCGCATGATCATCGGAAGGCGTATTCCGCCTTCGTAAGTGTTGCCTTTTGAACCATTGAAATTGCAGTTGAAGCGTCTGAGATCGTGATCACCGTGCCCGCCGAAGTCCGGACCGTTGTCGCTGGTGAACATTACGATCGTGTTGTCGCTTAGCCCGAGGCGTTTCAGTTCCTCGAGAAGACGGCCGATGTTGCGGTCCATGTTCCGGATCATGCCGTAAAGCGTACTGACACCTTTGTTGAATTTTCCGCTTCCAGTAAAAGGACTGATGTCCTCCTCCGGCGCTTCAATCGGGAAGTGCGGACAGTTGTATGCGAGGTGCAGAAAGAACGGTTCAGACTTGTGACGGGTTACAAAATCTATCGCCTTGTCTGTCAGAAGATCGGTCAGATACTTACCGTCGTTGCCGACACGGGTTCCGTTACATTCTATGCGAGGTTCGAAATAATACTGCCAGCCCCCGCGGAACCCGAAGAACTCGTCGAAGCCGCGCCTGTTGGGATGATATTCGTCTCCGATCGTGCCGTTGTGGAATTTGCCGACAAGGCCTGTGGAGTATCCTGAATTCTTGAGAATATCCGCAATCGTGCGTTCACGCAGGGACAGTCTTTCCCCTCCGAGATGATCGAAGGTGTCGATGCTCCCAGTGCGATGTGGATAACGGCCGGTCAGCAGGCTGGCACGAGAAGGGTTGCAGACAGGCGATGCAGCATAATGCTGTGTCAGGCAGATGCCTTCATCAGCGAGGCTGTCAAGCACCGGTGTCTGGCTGAGCCCGCCGTTGAACTTGCTCATGTCGCCATAACCCATGTCATCGGCGAGCATGAAGATTATGTTTGGTTTGGTTTTCATAAGTATGTCGGGTTTTAACCCGACGGCTCCCTTTCAAAATTCGGTTGACGGGTTGAAACCCGTCCTACTTATCCAATTTAGTCACCGTCACGCTTTGGACGAGGAACTTGCCGGAGTTGAAACGGAAGTTGAAGGCCCAGGTGCCTACGAACTGCGCATCATCTATCTTCCAGGTCGCGTTGTGCCATTGCTGGTTGTCCGGAATATCAAAGGGCTCCGGCTTCTTGTAGCCGTTGCCGGTGGTCGACTCGTATTCGAGGGTCAGCTTGGCCGGATCGTTCTTTTCGTTGCGCTTGACGACTGCGGTGATCTCGATCGGGACGGTGCTGTAGGAGAGGAAGTTGGGGTCGACGTAGAACACGTTGCCGCCTTTCGGCACTTCGCCGGCACGGGCATTGCCACCGTAGGCTGCAACGTCGGCGGCGATGGTGTCGGCAGCCATGGTGTGCAGTCCTTTCTCGACGTACTTGTCGGCAAATGTTACAGAAACAGATTTCGCGTCGCTGTAGTCGCCGCCCCAGGGGAAGGGCTTACCTTTGTTCTCCTTCTCCTGGGCAACCAGCTTCTCTGGTATGCCGGTGACGATGACAGGAGCCATGCTCAAATTATATTTGGCCGCTTCGGTGGATTTCCCTGTCGGCGGATCGATGATCTGGACATTTTGGCCGAAATCAATCTCTTCAGGTTTTGACGTTCCAGCCCAAGTGACAAGGACTGTCCCCTTGACTCCTTGAAAGATGAAACCGTAGTGCTTTTCGTTCAGAAGAATCCATCCGATGTAGGCGGGATGCCGTCCGAGCTGTTGTACGAGCTGCCCCAGGGCGTGATATGCCGGACGCGGTTTGGCACTTTTGTCGAGCAGTCCAAGAGGACCGCTGTCTCCGTCCATACCCTCGAACCATTGGATGCAGGCGATGCCCTGGGCTATTCCCATGGCGTAGGCCATGATCACTGCCCGTGTCTGGTTGTCGTTGCCGTGCTTGGTATCAAATCCTATTTCCGTTAAGATGATGGGGATGTTGACCTTGGTCGGATCCTGTGCGGCGAGCATTTTTCTCACAGTGGGGACGATGCTCATATACATTGGTTCGGTGCCGGGATGTTTCACGATTGTCCCTAAAATCTCATAAGGATGAAGGGTGATGTAGTCGAAGTGTCCTTTTGCTCCGGCCTTGATTGCCTGGTCGAGGTAGGATATATGCGCCGACTTGGCGGCCATGCCGACGAGCGCGTCGGGGTTTGCGGCCTTCGCGGCGTCGTATGTGGCGATCACGACCTTGGCATAATCGGAGGCCGGAGCGTTCTTGGTGCCGTTGGGCGGTTCGTTCCAGCACTCGAAATACTTGACCCTGCCCTTGGTATGCTCCACGACTTTCCCTACCATCTCCGACCATTCGGGCAGGCTGTTCATAGGCAATCCGCCCTTCACGCTCTTCGTATCCCATTTCGCCAGGCCGTTGAACATCATTCCGCTGGTGACGCCGATGCTTTCCAGATAGGTCAGTTTATCATCCATGCTTGTCCACGTCCATTCTCCATGCTTCTCCGGTTCCGCGCCCCATCCGCCGGTGCAACTGCGAAGATCGCGCAATCCGATCTCCACCATCTGCGGCATCCATTTGGAATGGTCCCTTGACCGCACGGCGCTGCTGCCGATGCCGAAAGGGCTCATCACGGGATCCGGCTTCAAAGCCGGCTTAGGACTGGCCCCTCCCTGTTCCTTCGCAGGTTCCTGCGCCGAGACACAGATGCATGAAGCCAGAAGGAGTGACACAAGGATCCGATAATATTTGAAGTTGAAGATCATTCTGATTTTCTCCTGTATTTAGTAATAGTTTATGAAAACATCAAGAATACCGGCGGGACGCCAGCGCTTCTTTTAACAATGTAACACAGGCATCTTGCCTGTGTCTCTCGGGCAGGAATGCCCGAGTTACTTTGCCTGTGCCGGAACATCTGCCGGTGCCGACTTCTTCACCCTGGCTTCCTTGATGAAGAACTCGCTTGGTGAACCTGTCGCCTCGGTACGGAAGTTCCATCCCCATCCACCGACAAAATTGGCGTCGTTCACCTTCCAGGTATATTCGTGCCACTGGTCTTCAGCAGGGATCTCGAAGCCGCCCTGGGCTCCCTTGTACCCCTTCAATGATTCGTAGAGCAGGCTGATCACGGCCTTCTTGTCAGGAGCGACGCGTTTGACGACAACAGTGATCTCCAGGTCCTTGGTGCCGAATGATGCAAACGTAGGATCCACACGGAAATAGATGTAACGTCCTTCCCCGCCGATCTTGAAGTTCGAACGGCGCCACGTTTCAGTAAGACCATTCTCGACGGCAGTGGTCTCTGTCCTGTTCTGCTTGATGCCCTTGTCTTCGTTGACCGCCCCCAGCTTGCATGAGACGGCTTCAACCTTGCTGTAGTCGGTGCCCCATGGGAAGGGCTTCCTGACCTGGCTTTCCGCAAGATCCGTTATTTTCTTCGGCAGATCCACTATGAACACAGGGACTCTCGTCAGTTCGAATTCCTTGCCGGCGTCGAGTGTCGTTGTCTTCCCTGACAAGTCTGTGATCTTTACAGGAGACTCGAACTTGATCTTGTTTGTCGCGCCCGGAGGAGACCAGGTGGACAGCACCTTCGCATCCTTGCCCTGGAAGACGAACCCGTATCCGTTCTTCTCCAAATTAAGCCACCCGAGATATTTCGGCGTTTCACCGAGAAGTCCGGTCATTGTCTTCATCGCATCATATGCGGGACGGAGGCTCCAGTCGGGTCTTATGATCCCATGGTCAGTCCCCTTTCCATATGCCGGACCCCGCGCCTCAAACCAGTATGTTTTTTCAAAGCCCTGTGCGACTGACAGTATATAGGTCTTGATGATTGCTTCCGCCTGCAGGGCGTCCTTTTCAGGATTAGGTGCGATTGGCGCCTGATAGCCTATTTCCGTGATCCACAATGGCATGTCCTCTTTCTGCTTGTTGTCCTTCAGCATTTTGCGGATGCTTTCGGCCATGCTCAGGAAACCTGATTCCGCGCCATCGCTCATCACGGAGCCTAGGTTTTCGTATGGATGCACTGCGATGAAATCAAAGTGGCCTGCGGCTCCAGCCTTGATTGCTGCATCAAAAAATCCGATATCGAAATTCGCGCAGCTCATGCCTATCTTGATGTCGGGGCTTATTTTCTTGGCCTCGACGTAGGCCGCAACAGTGAGGTCGGCATACTCCTTCGGCTTGTTTATGCCCTGGTAGAAACTTCCGTTGAACTCGTTCCAGACTTCCCAGTATTTGATATCATTCTTGTAGCGTGCCATTAGCCCGTTCGTATAGTCGCGCCAATACTGGATGTCCTTCACCGGGCCTTTGCGCGTTCCGCCGTCGGCCGAAGTCCATGGCGCGAAGAAGCAGAAGATTCCCGCAATGCGGATGTTGTTCTTAGTTGCGTCAGCCACCAGATCGTCCGACGGTTTGAAATTCCATTCCCCTTTCTTAGGCTGGATAGTCTGCCATTCAGGAAAGAAACGGAGCCATCTCACGCCGGCCTGGTTGAGGAGAGGATTGAATTTCGGGTAGTCCTTCGACCATTCCGCACCTGAGGCGATGCCGAAAGGGCCGTTGTTCGGAGCAAGTGCCGCAGCAGGTGCGGCCGTGTCCTGGGAAAAAACGCTGGAAGACAGGATCAACAATGCTGCAAGGCATACCTTGCCCGAATTCTCCAGAAATGATCTTCTCATAAATCCCCTTCTATTTAATTTTAGTTTTTGAATTATTGATATTTCCAATTTCAGGAACAGTCGACTGCCGTATGTTGACATCGATGTTTTCCGGCTGGAGGAGCAGGGGGCCCGTCCATCTGCGGTTCTTCTTCAGTATCCATTTTATGCATGTGACAAGGAACGGTACGGGATCGACACCATTCAACGAAGTCAGGCTTGGCCTGAAAGATTCGGGGCGCATGCCTGTCCCTGCGACGCAGACGGAGACATCCTTTCCAGGTCGTATCCCATGGTCGATCATTGCGCACATCGCGGCAAGGGCTGCAGGTTCAGAGATGCAGAGCAACGCCTTGGTGTCGAATTTCCCCCTGCTTATAAGCCGGTCGACCAGATTGTAGGCAACAGGATAAGGATCCGTATATGGAGCGATCGGTTCGTTGAAGAGCCTGCCTTTGAATCCATGTCCGTCGTTCCATGATTTCCATTGTCCTATCCGATCAGATATGACGCCTGTGTCGGGTTGGACGTTAAGGCAGTCGATCCGCCTGTGCCCAAGTGATGAAAGATGATCCATGAGCTTGTTCACGAAGACAGGAGGGAACAGGAGAATCGACGGCATGCCGAAGCGGCTCCAGTCGCTGTTCAGTATGAAAAAAGGCTTTCCGCATTTCTTGAGTTCGGGTATGAGGTTGTCCGGAAGGCATGACGGCAGGAAGAAAGTGCAGTCGAAACGTTCTATTGTGCTTTTGATGACCGGGTCGTCGTTATGATAGTAGTAGACCGGCCTGAGGAGGAAATCGAATTCCCTGGAGAGTTTTGACAGGTTTATGTTCCATCCTTCGGTTTCGGTCGAAGGATAGGCGGAGGCGAGAAGCGCGATCTGCGGCCTGGTGTTTCCGCTGCGGATCTGCAGGCGTCCGTTGGGCAGGCGGAAGAGATGCCCATCGTCCAGGACTTTCTTCACGGCCTTGCGCGCTGTCATCCTGCTGACGCCTATCTCTTCGGCGAGTTCGCGTTCGGAGGGGATGCCACGGACATAGTAGTCCCCGTTCTGGATCCTCCGTATCAGCCTTTCGGCCGCAGTGATGTGCTTGCTCCGCCTCATGAGATCTCCCCGTGAATGAGGCAAGGTACATGACGGCGAAATCAAATTCAAGTCAAAATAGACCAAAATTGGTATAAAATAAATTTTTGCTCAGCAAAAATTTATATTTTCAAACCATTCATCGTAGATGCTGGCAAGCCGATTCCGGATGCCCGAATATTCACTGTCGGAGAAACAATTCGTCAGCTCAAAAGGATCCTTCTCCCGGTCGAACAGCATGTTCCCCCAGCTCCGGTAGTCGCCCGGCCCCTTCTTTGCAGGCTCCAGCCAGATCCCGAGCTTATATCGCTCAGTTATTATTGCCGCCTGCGACCAGTTCTCGGAAACTGCAAATTTCCTGCCGACAGGAGTTCCATCTTTTAAATGCCTCAGCAGGGATCTGCCGGGAAGAGACTGCATGTCTTTTGCATTCCTGCATGAACATAGGTCCATAAGCGTAGGATAGATGTCGACAAGTTCAACCAGATCTCCGCTGGCAATATCTTTTCTCAGATGTGATGGACAGCTGATTATAAGCGGAACTCTCAATGTGTCCTCGTAGATGTTGTGCCCCGGCGCGATCTTCTCCATTATACCATGTCCGCCCGCGAATTCCCCGTGGTCGGAAGTGTAGATGACGATGGTGTTTTCCTTAAGCCCCAATTTTTCCAACGCTGCCATTATTTCTCCGATGCAGGCGTCGATCTCCATGACTCCGGCGTAATATGCCGCTATTGCATCGCGGAAGATCTGCTGGTCCTCATGCGCTGCCTTCAGGTTCCACGGAAGACCTGTCTTTCCCATACGTTCCCTCAATCCCGGAGGAAGTTCTTCAGGAGATTGGTCAAAGGCCGGCGGCTTCGCAATTCCGTCTCCTGCAATCCTTCCCTTTCCCCAGTGGCTCCGGTCGAACAGATCATAGTAGCGGGGCAGGGGTGTGTACGGCTGGTGCGGACGGAGGAAAGATGAGAAAATGAAAAACGGACGATCTGCCTTGGAGCATTTCTCGATAAGTTCAATAGTTTCCTTTTTCGTATAAGCTTCGGCTGTCATGTCTTCTGGAAGCAGAGTCGGCCTGGCGCTCAGAGGAGCCTGCGAAAATTCTCCAGCGTTCTCCGGCCCCTCCGGATGATTGCCGCCCCATTCCGCGGCCCAGTCGCGGGCGAATTCCTTCCCGTAACCTTTTTCCTTGATCCATTTCATGTAGTTTTCCTGGTCATGCTCCTCGATGAGATGGCTTTTCCTGATTTCCCATCCTTCATCACATGCCTGGAAGAAATGCCTCTTGCCGAATGCAGCCGTCAAATAACCATTCGACAGGAACATCTTCTGCATTGAAACAATCTTGTCCATGGCAGGATTTCTGTCGCCGTTGTCCAGACATCCGAGAGTTCTCGGATAAAGCCCGCTTATGAACGAACAGCGCGAGGGCACGCATACACCGTCCTGGCAGTAGGCCCTTTCGAAGCGGACTCCTTCCTTTGCAAGCTTGTCGAGATTAGGCGTGCTTACGTCGGGATGATTTTCGCATCCGAGCACATCGGCCCGGTGCTGGTCGGAAAAGAAAAGAAGGACATTCAGTTGTTCTTTTGACATCTTGCTTTTCATTGTTCTGTTCATTGCTCCTTGGCTTGAGCAGATGCCCGATATACGCGAATATAGTCTATATACATGTCGGAGCCGTTCCCATAGCGGTCGAGGTCGATCTGCCAGCCGCTGATGCCGCCGATGGCGTAGTTGGCGAGAATGCAGTGGGGGTTTAGCGACATTTCGTTGGTAGGATGCCGGAGAACTTCGATATTGTCGAAGTAGTAAACAGTGTCCTTCTGGGTGACAAGCACCCCATAGGTATGGAATGTCGCAGACCAGTAGGATTTCCCGCCGAGTTCCATGATGTTCGGCTTTGCGCTGAAGCCTTTCTTCTTCGATCCGTCAGTTTCAGTCTGACGCCAGAAATGGGTGACGATCGAATATCCCGAATGGTTTGGATTCTTCTTGCCGACTCCGCCATACGCCTCGATGATGTCCAGTTCATCTCCCGGTTTACCTTTGTCAAGCGCGGTGATTGTCCAGAACGCCGGCCAGGTGCCCGGTGCCGATTGCGCGGTAAAACGGCACTCGAGATAGCACGGCGGCATGGCCCAGAAACCTTTGCCGTCCATGTCAACTGTGGCGATCAATCCGGTGGACCCTTTGGTTCCCGCAGGCTTGCGGGCCTTGATCCGTAAATATGTGTCTATCTGTTCGAAAGGATTTTCCAGTCCAGACGGATCTGAAAATGGCCAGCCGCTGAAATCGCCGAATTTCGGCTTGTGCGCATTGTACCGTGTACCGCGGCCGTCCTTGGAAATTGACAACGGTCCGTCGAAGTCGTCGGAAAATACGAGTTGCATCCCTTTCGCCGCTGGAGGATCCTCCTTTGGAATTCCGGCGTTCCATTTCTGGCCACCCGTATTGTAAAGTTGAAGTTCGAAAACATCGCGTTTCCCCTTGCCATCGTTGGTGAAGATCCGGATGTTCGTCGGGCCATGAGGGAACTGCTCCGCGGGGAATACGAAGGAGCCATGGCCGTCAGGACCGAGCTCGATGCCGCCAGGGGTGAGATTCACGTCATGCCCCCATTTGCCAGCTACATCCTCGGGTTTCTTTTCGTCCACAAAAAAAACAGTATTGAACAATTTAGTGAAAAAGCCTGGCTCTTCCCGTACCGTAGGCAACGGCTGCTGCCAGCACATCGCCTTGGCGAATTTCATTCCTGATGCAGTGAATTCAACCACAACATCGCCCTTGATCGCAGAGCGCAGTTCCGGCTTCTTAACGCGAATAGACTGTATCCATTCCTCTCCGCCGGTATCCTGACCGTAGTTGAACTCGAGATACTCCTCATTCATCTTTTTCTCCTGTGAGCATAACTGGAACGCCAATATGGTTAACAGGAAACATGTCAGGGAATTCTTCATTATTTGGCCTCCTTTATCTCATTGATTATTTTACAGCGGATCATAATATCGTCGCTTTGGAGCACGGCCTGCTTCAGTAATTGAACCGTGTCCCATCCTTGAGGTAGAAATATTTCCATTTTGAAGCGGTGTCATTATAAAGATCCTCCTTGTTCAATTTTTCGACATGGCCGTCGAAGAAAGAAACGTTAGCCCCTTTCTTGTGGAGCAGGTGCAGCCCTCCGTTCCAATCTGAAGCATCACCTCCGATTCCGCTCGGGCATATGACGCCGATCATCCTCCTGGTGCGCGTGCCGTCTCCTCCCCAGTCCCTGTCCGACATTGAGTCGCCCAGAAATACGATCTTATCCGGTTTGAGCACACGGTTGAGATTGTGCATCCTGCAGGCGGGACGGGTGTCCGGAGGTTCAGTCATCAATACCGATTGCATGAAGTTCCATTTGTATGTTGCGCCGGTATGCCTGGCTACGCTGTCTCTGTACATGCCGTAGGAATAATTGGTGTCGCCATATAGGCCCATGTCGTCCGGGTAATGCGGATTTGACGGACATCCGTATGCAGGACTTTTCGGAACATAAGCCTGTCCGTCAACGCCTATCCCGGAACCTGTGGACTGTGTCCCGGAAAGGAAGCGAGGCCAGTGGTAGATAGTCCCCCCATCGTTTGTCCAACTGATCATAACATAGGAATTATAGTCCATGGAATAGCAGAGCAGGCCTGTGCTGATCTGCTTCTGGTTGCTCTTGCACACCGCCTCCTTGGCCGTCTCCTTCGCCTCGTTGAGCGCAGGAAGGAGCAGCGCGGCGAGGATTGCGATGATAGCAATTACGACAAGTAATTCAATCAGAGTGAAGATATTATTTTTCTTCCTTGAAGAAAAATAATTAATAGTTGATGGCTTCATGACACCCTCCTTATTCCCGGTACGGTCGATTCGCGTACTGCGACTTCCGCATTTTCAGGAGAGATCAGCAGAGGGCCTTTCCATTTTCCTGTCTTCGCCTGCCTGATGCATGCGGACAGAAAAGGTCCTGGATCCGGAGTGGCGATGGATGTCAGGCTGGGAATTGAATATTCAAAGCTTCCAGGGAAATCCTCGATAGCCCCGATTGTGCATACCGCCACATCATGCCCGGCGCGGATTCCGTTGTCCGCCATCGCCCGAATAGCTCCGATTGCGGCCTTGGATGTCACGCATACCAGCGCCCTGCTGTCGAATTTCTTCTCCTTTATGAGCCTGTCAACAAGTTCATATGCGGCTGGAAGCGTGTAGGTGCCCGGTTCAACCGGCTTGTTGAAGAGCCTTCCTTTCAAGCCGTGTGATGACAGCCAGGATTTCCAGGATGAGATGTTTTCCGGAACAATTGATATGTAAGGCTGGACGTTAAGGCAGTCAATGCGCCTGTGCCCGAGGGAATTCAGGTGCTCCAGCATCCTTGTCATGAACAGAGGATTATGAAGCAGGATGGAAGGAATTCCCTGGCGGCTCCAGTCGTTGGTTAGGCTGATGACAGGTCTCCTGCAATTTTTAATTTCAGGAATTATCGTTTTTGCCGCAGGCTCTTCGCTTGTCACCATGAAAGTGCAGTCGAAGCCGCTGATCGTATTTTTTATCACCGGATCGTCATTATGGAAATAGGGGACTATTCTCATGGTGAAATTCATGCTATGGGAGATTTTAAGGAGAGCGTCCTGCAGAAGCAGGATAACCGGAGAGTACCATTCGGGTGTCAGGAACGCAATCTGCTTAAAACCCTCCTTGCTGCCTTTTCCGCCGTTCATGACCTTGAGCCGTCCATTCGGCAGGCGGTGTACAAGCCCCTCGTCAACAATCTGCTGGATTGCTTTGCGGGCGGTCTTTTGTGTAACTCCCATTTCGTCTGCAAGCTTCCGCTCGGAAGGAAATCCGTTTACGGTATAATCTCCCTTCGTTATTCTTTCCGCAAGCCGTTCGGCAACCAGGACGCATTTGCTTCTTTTCATGCAATGCCCTTTTCTTTGTTAATCTAAAATAGCTGGGCATGCAGGAAAAAACAAGTAAAATATATCAAAATGATGTAAATTAGATATAACCATATAATAATTAATATGATATGCGGCGCAGATTCTTCTCTGTAAACCTGAACTTCAGAGGCTCCTGGTCGAATACGTTCAGATATCTACCAGTTTTCCCGTATGTTCCGCCATTAGAATTAGAATTTGGCGGGTAGGAAAACCCGCCCTCCGTTGAATTTAAAATCAATAAACCTTGTGCCTCTGCTTGTCCTCCATAGCTTTTCAGCGACGGAGGATGTTCTGTGGTCAGTAATTCCCTTCTTTTCTCCACACGTCTAAGATCATCTCGTAGCGGGAGAGCTGCATTCCCGTATACACGCAGTTGCTCGTAGAGAAGATGTATCCGCCGCCGGGCATCCCGGATTTCAGGGCGTAGCGCGCGGAATTCCTCGCTTCTTCGTCCGTACCTGTCTGGAGAAGTCCGCAGTTTACGTTTCCAATCAGGCAGACCTGGTCGCCGTACAGCCTCTTTACTTCGGCGATGTCGACTCCAGCCTGCGGATCCAGCGAGTGCAGCGCATGCGGTTTCGCGCCTACAAGCTGGTCGATTATCGGCATGATGTTGCCGTCGGTGTGCTTGATGGTGTAATATCCAATGTCGCGGTATCCCTTGATGAGCTTGCTCAGATACGGCGTGACAAATTCCGCGAACTGTTCCGGACTGAAGAACGGTCCGGTGTTCAGGCAGTAGTCGCTGCAGAGCGCGAAGCCGTCGATTCCACCCTTCCGCTTCAGCTTTTCCCCTCGTTCAAGGGTTTCATTGACCATCCGCTCAGCATCTTTTTTAAGGACGTCGGGTTCGTCGACGATCCTGTATGAGAAGTCGACCATGTGGTCCCCGTCCGGAATGCCGTACGTGGCGTCGCCGTGGAGCATGAGGAAGTATTTGTCACCGCTCTTTTCACGGATGATGTCCACAAGGCGTTCTATCTCGTCGAGTTTCCATGGGTTGGGGTGTAGGAAGATGGCATCATGCTCGTATTTTTCTGCGGTCATGATGTAGAGGTCTGCGATCTCGTTGCGGTGCAGCTGGCGTTCCTTCTCCTCCATCTGGTCCCATTGGCTGTAGTTCCGCTGTGACGGATGTATTTTTCCAAAAGCCTCCATCGTCAGGAAGAACACAAGCTCGAAATGGGGAACCCTTCCTTCGATGGGCCTTCGCTCGAGCGCCGCAATGAAACGTTCGCGTGATGTCATGTGTCGAACTCCTTGCTTGGATTATTATATGATGGTATAAAAACAATAATATAATATTTTAATGGAATTAAAATATATCAATTGGAAATATTCAACATAGTGTGGTATAAATTCAATAATATATCATGGATGACCGGACTCTTGGGTGGAGGATGGACGGTGTAAAAGCTTTTCATTTCTGAGACCCGGTCATCCATGGATTTCCTTGAAAGTATGTCGGGTTTTAACCCGACACTTAGTTGGCGGTTTAAAAACCACCCTAGGTATGAGGCGAAAAGACCAGCCCTTACGGGCTTAACTACGAGCAAATTCCAATTGGTGTTGATACGTTTGTAGTCAATGCCGTAAGGCATGTTCTTGGATTGTTAACAATCTTGAAAATTGAAAGCAGAGCATGTCTTTTGACTTTGAAATGGATGTCCTTCCCAGGGTCATCCGCGCCGGACGCTATCCGCTTGCCGACAGGAACTTCTCCGTAAGTTATCTGAACAGCAGTACAAATGCCCTGCACATATACGACTACCGCGGGAAGATAAGGCTTTCCGGAAACCAGTACGATATCGCGCCCGGAACAATCACGATCACTCCGATGGGGACAGACGCCAGATATGATCTGGAAAAGCCGGGGTTCCATTACTGCACGCATTTCAAGTTCCCCGTCCAGAACGGGAAGAATGGGAACTCCCTCTCTCTGCCGCTCTGCATGGATCTCGGCGAGTCAAGATCGGCAGCCGAATCCAAGTTCATGAACCTCATATGGTGGATCCAGCAGGCCGGAACATCCCCTAATGCGGATCACGCCGCCGCCCTTGTCCTCCAGGAATTCCTGGTCTGGCTGGACTGGATCAATAAATCGCGTTCGGAGAATTTCGGACGCAAGGCCATGACGGCGGTAGCCGGCGCGGCGATGGAAATAGACAGGCGTCTGTCACGCGAGATCTCCATACCTGAGATCTGCCATAGCGCCGGACTGTCCCAGAACTATCTTGCAAAACTTTTCCGCAGCCAGTACGGCGTCACGATGAACAGGTACCTGATCAACCGGAGGATTGAGTATGCCAGGCATCTGCTCGAATGCACGGCGCTTCCAGTGAAGGAGATCGGGACAAGGGTAGGCATACCTGATCCGCAGCACTTCAACAAGCTATTCAGGAAAATAGCCAGGAAAAGCCCGAGCGCGTTCAGGAAGAATATCTAGAGCCCGTCCACCACAAGCTGTTTTTTTGGACGGCTCTATTTACAATTATAGAAACGAGATCAGGTGAGGGTGTATTTCGTATGGTAGTAGCGCATGTTTGCGCGTTAAGTAGGTACGTGCTTCAGCATGTACCATCTTAATTTCCGGGAATGATACAGGCTAAAGCCCGTACCTGCTTTAAGAACGCTCGAACACGAGCTACTACTAACAAATACCCTAAATCCGACACTCTTCTGGGGAGCATTGGAATTTCGTGTTATTCATGTATTTTCCCTGCGCCTGATCTCTTTTCCGGCCCTGATCATCGCCAGATATGCTTCTGATGGGACGTATGCTGGGATGGAATTTCCTGAGCCCAGGGCATAGCCGTTGGCGTTCCTGCGGAACCGCGAAGCCGCGTCCAGCACGTATTCGTATATCTGGTCTGGCGACATCCTGCACAGGAGGTCTGTGTCGACTCCGCCGAACAGTCCGATTCTTTTCCCGTATCTGGAGATCCATTCGTCGTATGGGGCGATGGCGTCCTCGTTGGAATGCTTGGCGTCTATTCCGGCGGAGATCATGTCCTCCATTATATCGAATATGCATCCGCACGAATGGAGCAGGAAGGGTTTTCCGGAGGAATGCACGGCCTTTATGACTCTCCTATACTGGGGGACTACATTATCTATGAGCGTCTGTGGAGCCATCAGGGTCGAAGTCTTGAATCCCATGTCGTCTCCGATCCTGCACACGGCGTATGCATCGGCATGACGCTTCATGAACTCGGTCCAGATCTCGACGAGAAGGTCTCCGATCCGGACGAAGAGTTCAGCAAATGTGTCAGGTTCGTCGACCTGCAGTAGGCAGAGTGATTCGAAGCCGACAAGGTCCTCGGCTATTTCAAACACGCCGTTTCCGACTCCGCCTACCGCCTTCATTCCCGGTGGCAGCATTGTCTTCATGGCATCGAACTTCCTGTCGAATGCGTCCCAGTACATTTCAGGAAGCTTCTTCCACGGATATTCATCGAGCTCGCGGCGGCTGTGGATGGCGCCTGGCTTGTGTCCGCCAAGCGCTCCGGCATTCGGGAGTATCCCGCCGACGCAGCACTCGAAGGAGACAGTGTCATATTCCTGCTGCAGGAAGAAACCGTTGTAGTTGCGGAAATATTCCTGGACATCCTTCCTGTCACCGTTTATGAGCTCCCTGAACTTCTTTCCCGTGATGTTCTCCATTGACTCGGGATTTATGATATGCTCGTAGAAGGGCAGGCGCGCCGGCCTCTTGTTCCTGGCGGCAGTCTCGATGTTCCTGTAGTCCGGAATGAAGCTTTTCATGGGACTTACTCCTGTATTATGATATATTTTTCTTTCCGCCGCATAATATTCTAGCGGAAAGAAAAATATTCTATCAATTAAATGATATTAAAATTACTGTTTTATGATATTTTATTAAGTAGGGCGGTTTTTAAACCGCCAACGTCGGGTTTAAACCCGACATACTAAAGAGGATATGACAATGCCTTCATATAACCATCTTAAATACAAAAACTGCAGTGGGGCAGGCAAGCCGTTTGAGCTTGTCTTCCATAATGTCTCGCGTCCTGAAGTGAATCTTCACACGCACGACTTCATGGAGATCTTCCTCATGCAGGAAGGCAGGTGCCTCCACATTGTCAACGGGGAGGAGATTGAACTTGCGCCTAATGACTTTGGATTCGCCATCCCCGATGACCTGCATGGTTATAGATGGATCGACGGCAGGAGCTACAGGATTGTCAACCTGGCATTTCCACCGGGATGCATGAGACGGATTCTGGAGAGGCATTCCATTGAAGGGGATCCGTTCTGGGGTGCAAAGGCTGATAGGAAACGCATCAGAAGGCTGACAGCTGATGACGGCACTTGGATGGAAGGCAAATTCAGGGATCTTCGGTCAGGTCCTCAAAGCGAACTTGCCCTTGAACATTTCCTCCTTTCCCTCATGCTGAGGATTTCACCATCTTCCGATGGGCCGTTCGACAAGTGCCCTTCATGGCTGCGGGATGCCTGCGTACTGATGGTGAAACCTGAGAATTTCAGCCAGGGCCCCAGGCGCTTCGAGAAGCTTTCAGGGCGTACGTTGCCCCATGTTTCCAGGATGCTGAGGCAGTCGACAGGAAAGACTCCTATTGAACTGGTGACCGAATTAAGGATGAAATACGCAGCAGAGAAGCTTCTCTCGTCGTCAGCGCCGATTCACGAGATTTCAGCCGACTGCGGTTTCGCCAGCCTTGGCAGGTTCTACAGCGTCTTCACAAGCTGGCACGGCACGTCACCGCGCAGATACCGTATGCGAAGTTCGCACGCTTTTCCTGCCGGAAAGTAGGGACGGGCTTTAGCCTGTCCCATTCTTAATCATTAAGATGGTACATGCTAAAGCACGTACCTACTTGCCGGCATCCCGCAGGAAACAAAAGCTATATTCAAGACAAAATTATTTTGACAGGATAACGGGATTAAATGGATTCAATATTCATGAAAATCCTGTAATCCTGTCTAAATATCCTGATTTCATTTAGTGATTCCAGCCCAGTCGTCTGTCCTGAACGGCGAGGCCGGAAGATCCGAGGAATTGTAGAGGGTGCAGTCCGGATTTTCAGCCCACGCATATCGTACTGCCACAGGTTGTGAAACCTTCGGACTGGAAACGACAACGGTGTTGCCGTCTATCACAGCATCCGCCCAAATGAACTTGCGATCTTTTCCGGCTATGGAAAATCCTTTAAGCGTACTGCCATGGGCGACGAGCCCGCCGCCTACATGATCAAATGAAAGGCGGATCTTCTCCTTCTCGGGCTTCATTGATTTGTAGATCGGACCTGAATATACAATATTCTTAAATCCATAGTCCTTCACAAGAGCCGCCAATGCAAGGCGCAGTCCGACATCCTGCTTGTTCCTGGGATGTATGTCGTTAGCCTCTCCGATGTCGGTTATGACCGCCATTCCTGTGTTCGGAAGGGACAATGTCATTGTCTGGGCCTCGCGCAGTTCAGCCCAGGCGCTTTCATCTGGATGATGCCTGTAGGGATTGTAGTTTGCCAGCTGTACAAAATAGAAGGGGAAATTGCCCTGTCTCCAGGATTTCCTCCAGCTCTTGATCATCAGCGGGAAAAGTTTCCGGTACTGCTTCGCCCTGTCGGCGTTCGATTCTCCCTGGTACCAGATCGCGCCCTTGATCCCGAACGGCAGAAGAGGCTTGATCATGTTGTTGAAAAGGATGCATGGGGAATTTGGATTTCCCTGCCCGAGCGGCGGAGGCGGTGGAGACGGAACAAGTCCGAAATTTGCTTCAAGTTCATATTTCCAGATTCCCGAAATAGAAATCGATTTGGAATCCTTTTTATCTGAAGGGAATATTTTCATCTGCGCAGGGGTGCCGATGAACCCGCCTTGATAGATGTTGCTGTAGACGCGGACGGAGATCAGGTTGTGTCCAGCCTTCACCAGATTGCCAGGAACAGTATAAACTCGTGGTGTGCTCCAGGCATCGGGACGCTGTTCCATTGTTATGCTTCCGACGCGGACTCCGTTGAAGTACGTTACGTCGGACTTGTCGAGGGCGCCGAGACTGAGTGTCAGTTCCTTTCCTTCCCAGTCGGCGGGGATATCGACAACTTTCCGGAACCAGAATATTCCGCTGTGTACATGTCCTACGCTCTGCCAGTTCCTGGGAAGATCCATCTCCTTCCACTTGGCGGTATCGGTGTCAGGATTCTGCCAGCCCTTGCTTTCGCCTACGTTTACCGTGTCCTTGATATCGTATTTTTCCGCCCATTCCTTCTGCTTCGCAATCGTTTCCTTCTGGAACTTGTCGGGATTTGCGATCGCAAACGCATAGTCTCTGAGGACTTTCTTGAATATAGGATCCGAATTCATTGCTTCAGGACTGGTCCATGTCTCGGCGCACGTGCCGCCCCAGGACGTGTTGATGAGTCCGAGGGGGATTCCGGTCTTCCTGTGGATCTCGCGTCCGAAAAAATATCCTACTGCTGAAAATCCGCCGACCGTGTCAGGCGAACAGCAGCTCCATGCTCCGGCAATATCCTGCTTCGGATTGACATCCGCTACGCGGGGGACCGAGAAAAGACGGATGTTCGGATAGTTTGCAGCCGCAGTCTCATGGGCGGGATTGTTTGAATTGTTGACAACCCATTCCATGTTCGACTGGCCCGAGCATGCCCAGACGTCGCCGACGATGATATTTGTGATTTGGAGATTGGAGGATTTGGAGATTTTTGAAGAGACGGTCATTGTCCTGGGGGAGGAGGAGATCTTCAGGGGATTGAGCACGGCAGTCCATTTGCCGTCCTTCTGGGCGACAGCGGATTTCCTCTGTGAATCGAATTCCACCGTTATCTTGTCGCCCGGTTCGGACCATCCCCAGACCGGAACTTTTATTCCGTGCTGGAAGACCATGTTGTCCGAGAATATAGCAGCCAGTTTCATAGACATCTTATGTGACCTTTCGATATGTTGTTTTTTGAGGAAGGGTAATATATCGCATCTTTGGGAAATTTCTCATGGCAGACAAACTTGAATATTCCATTGAAGTTTGCTATCTAATTTTGAAGGTTTTTATGAAAATGAACGCCGACCTCCAGGTCGGCATGGAAGAGAAAGCCGGCCTGGAGGGCGGCGCTCCATAAAAACAAACTGCCTGTAGGAGTTCATCACGTGGCAATTTTAGTTGTGTCTTATTTGGCGATATTCATGGGACGTCTTCCAGATAAACACCGTCCTTCTTCAACGTCTTCTGCAATTCCATGATATCAACCTGTGTCAGGGATTTTCCGTCACGCAGGCAGATTGCGGCCGCTGTGCCGACGCCCTGTCCCATCACCATGCAGTGGGTCTGGACGCGGACTGATGAATGCGCCTCGTGGGTTGAGGATGCACAACGGCCCGCTACTGCTAGATTGGAGATCTGCTTGTTCAGACACATTCCAAGAGGGATATGGTAGCTGGTTCCAGTCTCCAGCATGTTGCGCTTGCCGCGGTCGGAATAGGTCGTATATCCTGTCCCCTTCGGATCGTGGATGTCGATCATCCATACACCGTGGCCGATCGCGTCCTTGTGTTTGACGGCATCCAGGATCATGTTGTGATCAAGGGTCTTCAATCCGGTTATACGGCGTGATTCCCTGACTCCCAGTGCGAATCCGGTTTCACGGATCGTCGCCTTTGCATATCCTGGAACTTTCTTTCGCCACAGGGAAAGATAGGACACTAGTTTTTCACGTGCTTCGGCTGTCAGGCTTGTGAGTTCCTCCTCGTCCAGCGGGTTGCCTGCTACTGGAAGCATGTTCCAGAGAGTTCCATTTTCGGCGTTCCTGAGATAGTGTCCGCAGTTGGCGTCGTTGAATTGCGGGAATTCACCTTTGCCGCGAAGTTCGCGCATCATCTCCATGACTCCGGGTTCCGCCGCGAGACGTTTTTCCTTTACGGATCCGTCGATCCCTTCAAGGGAGAAGATAAGTGTCATTCCCTGGACAAGCCCGTCGGACTCGCGTCCATAGCTGAATGGAACTCCTGCCTTTGCGGCAAGATCTCCATCGCCAGTGGAATCCACGAAGTATTTCCCGAGTATGGCGCGCCTGCCGCGTTTTGTATCGACAAGCACCGCTTTTATCTTTCCGTCCTCTATGACAGGTTCTCCGACGGCGACATGGCAGAATGTCCTTACACCGGACTCCTTCAGCATCCTGTGCCAGACTATGCGCATGCCTTCGGGATCGAACCAGTGCGTTTCATGGGCGTGCGGGTATTGACTGTCTTTGACGATCCATCCTTCCTTTTCAGCGCGCTGGGCAGACTCTTCGACGAGTCCGTTTATGACCACATTCTCGCGGTCGCTGCGGTGCCAGCCGTTGACAAGTGCGTTTGTAGCCATGCCTCCGACGGTCGGCCATCTCTCAATCAGGATTACAGATGCGCCATGCCGCGCTGCGGCGATGGCAGCCGCCACTCCCGAGCATCCGCCTCCGCAGACTACTACGTCTGCTTCAGCAAGAACTTCGATCTTTGAAGACGGAATTTTAATCTGAAAATTCCCTGCATTTGAATCTTTCATAGGATTTTTCCTTCTTTCTTAATATTGAGAACAATACATTCTGACAGGATTACAGGATTTTCATGATATTGTGGATTTATTCATCCAGTCAATCCGGTTATCCTGTCCATGTCATTACCCTGCGTGTTAATTATAGGTTTTGAATCGAGAGAGACAATGGATTGAATAGGACAATATTTAGTACCAGTATCTTGACTTGCTGGAGCGGATGACGGATATTTAATTGAGATAACTGCAAAACTAAATAACCGGTCATGGCAAGCATGACCCTCCACTCACGGAAAGTGTTTTAAATGGAGGGACGCGCTTGCCGCGTCCGGGATTTTGCAATTGGATCAATTATGAAAACACAGCAGAGAATACGGAAGACGATCACTCCTGCATCATATATTGGGAAAGGGGCTGTCTTGTTCTGTGTCCAGGACAGTCCTGGCCTGATCGCCGAAAGCCATCACCATCTCTACCATGAGTTCGACTACATCATGGAAGGCAGGGGGGAATATGCCGTAGGCGGAAAGATATTCCAGGTGAAGGCTGGGGACATGGTCTACCTCGGACGCGCCATACAGCACAGGCGTAGCAGCGACATTTCAGATCCTCTTGTGATGTGCAATCTCGATGTCGAGGATTATATGCTTCCGGCGACCGTAATGGAGAAGATGCGCTGGCCGCTATGGAAATTCTGGGACTTCTCCAAGATCGGCGATCCAGCGTTCACGGCCGCCATAAAGATTCTCGTTAAGCTTATGCCCGGGAATGGCAGGGAACGGAACCTTAACGGCAGGCAATGGGGAAAAGTTGCCAGCGGACTGACTTCAATCCTGAACAATGAATGGATGATGATCGGTGAACGTTCCACGGGACTGCAGAAGCTGGCAACCAGGATACGCATGTCACCTGAAAATCATATTTCACTTGACAAGGAGGCGGAAAGGCTTGGACTCAGCCGTTACTGGCTCTCAAGACGTTTCTGCAGCGTATTCGGCGTGACTATGATCGAATACCGTGATCTGGCTAGGATTGACAAGGCGGCCAAAGCATTGCTTTCAGAATGCGAGTCCATCGAAAAAATCGGACTCTCACTCGGTTATTCAAGCAAGTCCCATTTCATAAACACATTCAGGCGCTTTGCCGGATGCACCCCGGGAGCCTTCAGGAAATTGCATGGGGAGTAAAAGGAACAGGCAAAATAAAATTATAGCATCGAATGAATAAAGTGGACACCGAACTGAAAAGACAAACTAAAGTTTGAACTCCAACATTTGTCGTGTGCTGAGGTTGGAGTCCAAGCTTTAGCTTGTGTATTTCTTAGCCGTGACGGCGAACCCTACATCAGAACTGCAAATACAAGCGTCACTATCTCTTCTGATTGCTGTCAACTGTTTTCTCTAAATACTGTTTTCCGCCGTATTGCAGGGGCTTGCCTTGATTCCGCTCTTGCCGATATCGATGCGCCAGCTTGCGATCTTGCGGGGGCCAATCTTGCCTAGCTGAACAGTCTTGCCAAGCAGCTTAAGCTTTGGTTGAACAGATTTTCCTGCGGTCTCAAGCAGGCGCAGGACAAATCCTTTTCCATTGCTTGCAGGCTTGAACGCCAGCACAGATACTCCGGCAGTCTCAATCTGCATCAGCGAACCCTCGCTTGGAAGCGTGCCGCGCTTTGCCGGAACTGGAAGAGTTACGATCTGCTGCTCGAGATTTTCTGCGAGTTTCGCAAGATCGTTGGATCCGGAAGCAAGGATGAAGTTGAATTTCAGTTCGCCGCAGTCGGATGCCGGGAACCATGGTTCACCGGGCTTAATCTTGCCGCTGTGCGAATACGCGCTCGAACGGACGACGGTCGCCTCTAATGCTCCAGGTTTCAAATTGAAATTGCCGATGGCATCGCTGATGAACGCGACGGACTGTCCGTTCCCTCCATTGACGCGCACCCAGCGGCAGCCGGGGACTTCGCCTAGAGGCGGACGCTTGATGCTTCCGCCGGGAACCTCATATTCCGCCTTTTCACCGTCGACAGGCATGACCAGCTTCAACCTGCACCTCGGATTATCCCAGAGGACGCGCGCCGATATTTCGACAGTGTCGAGACCGGCATAGAGCTTGATCGTCAGATCGATGCGGGATTTTCCGCCGGCGAGACGTACCCATATTGAAGAACGCCACGGGCCTTTCTCGAGCACCTTGACGCCTTTGACGGTCCACTGTTCCTTGACTTTTGTTATGTTCACGGCATCGGGATCGTTCTCCCCGCCGCCCCATGAACCATAGTCATCTTCGAACATAACGGCTGAGAGCCCGTCACCTTTGAGGAACGGCTTCCCGTTCTTGAGGATCTTGATTCCCTTCTTCCCAGCAGTCGCTTCGACCTTGAAGATGGAATTCTGGATGGAGTTTGCGGTCGCAGTCGCAGGCTTTGACTTCGGTCCTTTCGGAGCCGGTGCGCCTTCAACCCACGCCATTTCCATCATGGACCATCCCATCGCGGGAAGCTTTACGGGAATTACCGCGTGCTTCCTCCAGCCTACATCCGTGAACAGGTTCGGACAGTCGGTCGCGACAAGCTGAAAAGGAAGAGGCTTCTTGTCTGAACCGAGTATCCTGACAGGAATTTCTTCCTGGCGGTTCCTGTATTCGAAGATCGGGCGCCAGTCGAGGCAGGCTTCCATTTCCATGTAGCCCTCATAAGGATATGGATGCGGGTTCCAGACGAGCATTGATACGCCTGTCGGCATGTCGCCGGTGGCTTTGACAACACGTGTGTCGATCTGGTTGGACAAGGCATTCAGGGCCGTGAACTGTGCGTATTTCGCATCCTGTACTGCGCTTCCGATGCTCTCGATCTGTTCATCAGTCGCGCGTTCGATGCTCGAACCTGGGAGGATGTCGTGGAACCCGTTGAAGAGGACAGTGTCCCAGGTGCGCTGAGGTATCGAAAGAGGTTTGCCAAGTTTTGCGGAAATCGCAGAACTCGTTTTTTCAGCGCTGAAAATATTAGCCTGGGCCCTGCGGTACTGGAACTTGAATTTGGCTACGGAACTGTAGCAGCCGCGCTGGCTGTAGCCCATCTCACCGACTACTTTCGGCAGGAAGTTCGGAGCCTTGGCCTTCACTTCCTTGTCGAGTTCTGTGAAGAACTTATGGTAGGTCGAGAAGACGATCTTCACCTCAGGATGCTGTTCGCCCCATTTGCGGATTTCGCAGATCGCCCTGCGGGTTGGACCGCCGCCGTGATTGCCGAGTCCATAGAAGATTCCAACGTTAACGAGATCGGAAGCTTCTGAAGAGGCAATAGTCTCATCAAGACGACGGTTCATCTCATCCCTGTTCGTGCCGTACCATCCTGTGGGACGATATGCCAGGATCTCCGAGCCGCCTGCGCCTATCCATCTGAAAGCCGATTTGGAAAGAGGCAACTGCTGTTTTTCGGGACGTGTGAACGCGAAATACTTGATACCGGCCGATGCCATGATGTCGGGCATTCCAGCGGCATGGCCGAAACAGTCGGCAGCCCAGCCTACGGTGATGTTTTTCCCGAACCTTGATTTGAAATACTGCTGTCCGCGCATGTACTGGCGGACCAGTGTTTCAGTCTCAGGAAGATTTTCGTCCGACTGCAGGAATGTTCCGCCGACCACATCCCAGCGGCCTTCCTTGACGTATTTCTTTATGCGCGAGAAAGTCTCCGGATCAGTTTGTTCAATGTGCTCGTAGATCACGGATTCGCCGCGGTTGAAGGTGAGTTCGGGATCCTCATCCATCAGGTCGAGGATCGTGCGGCAGGTGATGATTCCTTCATTGAGTCCTTCACGCCAGTCCCAGAGCCATACTGGATCCAGATGGGCGTTTCCGAGGAAATGGAAGGTGTATTTCGGTTTTTCAGAAGTTTTCATTTAGTCTTTTCTTCCTTTTCGTATCTTATTTTAAAGCAAAGCTATCAATATAAATGCAATACGATGATTGCAAAACTCAAATTTAAAGGAGCGCGGGTTTTCTTACCCGCCATATCATAAATCAATTGTCCAGGGAATTGTATTTTGGGATCGCTGGCAACTTGCCGGCATCTTACCGCTTCTCAATTTTATTATGCCACCAGGTTGGTGGCGTTCCATAAAGCTCCGATTAAGCCGGTTAAGTTCAATGGCGGACATGAAAGTCCGCCCTCCGTTAAATTCAAACAAAATTTATTCCATAAGAATCAGATCGCCGACGAGGTCCAACTGCTTGGAATGCGCGCATCCGAACCAGCCCATGAAGCTCTGTCTGCCGGGAGGACCGTCGTCCTCGTTTATTATTACGCACATGCCGAGATTGTTGCCGGCGACTGGCTTGAATGGCGTGAGCCTGAGCCACGGGATTGCAATCTCGTACGTCCTGCTGCCCGTGCCATCGGTGGCCTTCGTGACTTTCACGACGATGTCCTTCGTTTCTCCTGTAGGAGTTGTGGAATCAGCGGAATAATTGCACCATGCCTGCGGACCCTTTGTACCTTCAGCAAAAGCATACTCGTACTTGCCGCTCTTCTCAGACGATTCCCTTGCAGAGTCCACGAGGATCTGCAGGCCGTCCATGTTCCATATCGCGGAATCTGACTTCTGGTTGACATACTTGTCGTCTGCGACATCCATCCTCATGTAGAGGTAGCTGTCATCCCAGAGGAAGCGGAGCTTGCCGGAAAGATCTCTTCCATCTTTCCAGGCGGCGGTCTTGCCCAGCTTGTAATACTGACGCTCCTCGCTGATGTTCTGGAGTGGCGCCCTCTGCCATTCGGCCTCGTCTGCTGCGAGATCCATCTTCAGCGGAGATTTTACTTTCCCAACTCCGACGAATCCTGATATAAGCCTTTCCTTGGACATTGTCTTTCCTGAGGAATCCACAAGCAGGACCTTGGCCTTGTAGATGTTGAGAGGATTGTAGTTGGATACGGATACCTTGAATTCCTTCTGGGATTTTCCTTCGAGCGTCAGCTTGCCCTCAGCCTGTCCGGTGATCGCGGCAGTGAACGGTATTGCGGCTGCCTTGTTGAAGGTTCCTTTGTCCATCAGAATCTCCTCGGGTATCGAAATCGCATATCTGACATCCTCCTTGACGGATGAGTTGTTGCTGATGACGAGTTTTAATCCTGCCACGCCGTCCTTGAAAGGTTCCGGCACGATCCTCATCGACAACCTGCCTGTTATCGGAACAGGGATTGAAAGTTCTCCTCCCTTGTTCTTCATTCCCAGCAGAAGCCTTCCTTCCCTGGCATCGGTATTTGCAGGAGCAGTCACAGAAAAAGAGAGTTTCTTGTCTTCGGCTCCGAGGCTTTTGACAATCCAGTTCTGAGGTGCGGTTATGGATATGTCGCCGGCAGGAACTTCACCTGCGTTGATCGTTATCTTCGTGTCCTCGCCCTTGATGACAGGAATGATTTCTCCAGCAATGGACACTGCCGGCTTTTCCAGTTTATCCGAGAGTTTCATATCGGAGGATTCGAAGAACAGGAGCACGGGATTCTCGGATATGGTGAGGGTCAGGCCCTTGCCTCCGGCATCAAGTTCGGTCGAGCTGCCGTCAATCCTGACAATCCTGGTCTTTCCAACTCCTGCGAGCGGGAGGAATACATCCTGCGGAGTCTTCTCCTTCCAGACTATCGCGAGGCACTGGTTGTCCTTATCCCTGAAGAGGACCGCATCGATACCGCCATCGTAGATTTTCTCCTGAATGAATTTCTTGATGCAGATGCCGTTGACCATGTTGTAGTAGGCGACGGCCATCATCTTCGGACTGTAGAGACAGTATTTCGTATAGAAGACGTCGAAGGCTTCGCTGTTCGTGCCTTCGCGTTTTGTTCCCGGATCAGGATAGAAGATGTCAAACCAGGACATCAGCTGTCCGCCCTCGGCGAAGAACACCGCGAACTTCTTGATCATGTCGCGTGTTATGGAGATATGGCTCATGCCCTGGGCGTTCAGGCCGATCTCGGTGGACCATATGGGTTTCCTGCAGTCGCCGTACTTCGCGAAAAGCTGAGAGTATCTCTTGAAGGTGGTGCGCATCGTGATGGGATCCTCGTAGGTATGGAAATCGTAGACGTCGAGATAGTTCTGGAAACCCTGCTTGAAAAATTCCTCGGCAGTGCCGCAGGATGAGCCGATGACAATAATCTTCGGATCCGCCTGCTTCACTCCCTCGTAGACGGCCTTGTATGCCACGATATCCTCCTTCACCCGTTCGGCATCTCCGTGAGGCTCATTGCCCATGCGGACGAGGAGGGGGACGGTATCCTTGAATTTCATAATCATGTTCTTTGCACCCTCTCGCAGGGCTGTCTCATCGAAGTCCTTGTAGTTGCCGTTGTGGTATTCAATTGCGTGCACAGGTCCGCAACCGAGGACCGCGCCCATACCGAGCGTCTTGCAGTGTTCTATGCCAGGGGCATACGCTTCGTAGGGGGCCTTGGCCCCCCAGCCGCTGAATACACCGCACCAACGTAGGCCGAGCCGGTCCGACAGATAGAAATGTTCTTTAATCCTGTTATCCCAGCTGTTAGAAACGAAAGGGATCTCTGAGGGTTTGTAGCTCTTCGCCGCCGGCTTCGGCAGAAGCGCGAATGATGATTTCTCCTTGTATGGCGGTTGGCCTGCGAATTCCGCAGTTCCATGGATGTCGTAATATTTACCGGATTCAAGTTTAGCGGCGCCCAGGTCTATTTTTCCCTTGTATTGAATTTTTCCACCCGCCTTTTCGTCGGGAACGAGCTTGATCTTCATGGGCTCGGAGCATTCCGCGCCCCAGTAGTCGGAGATGACGCATGATACTTCGCGGTTCTCGGCCTGCCAGTCCTTCCGGCATTCAACAATGACATTGAACGAAAGCTTGTCTCCAGGATAGAAGATGTTGCCAAGAGAGTCCGAGGAGAACTTGATCGCCGAAAAGATGCTGTTCGAGTTCGGGGAAGGGGAAACATATTTGGCGGACAGATCATCGATGCTGAACTTTCCGTAAGTCTTGTTCATGACGACCTTGAACCTCGCGGTGGCTGCCCCGTCAGGGATTTCAACATTCTTCTTGAACAGCTTCCATTCGCTCTTGCCGTAGATGATGGCGAACTCGGCCTTGTCGATTACTTTTCCGGAGCTGTCCATAGATTCGAGGATGATGGCGCCGTTATACGATGAGTCAGGAGAATAAAGGGATGTCTTGTAAGAGACTCCAAGCTCCCAGACGCCTTCCTTTACAGGGAACGGTTCCATCTTCAGGGAAGTAGGGTCGTCTATGGTTTTCTCAGTCCTTTCAAACAACATGGAATTCTTGCCTTTGCTGGCTTCCTGCGTGTCAATTGAAACCTTTCCCTGGATCTTCCATTCCTTCGGCGACTGGGCCAGGTTTTCGAAATCAGCATTGAAGGAATCAGCGGAATAAACGGATGACTGAAGAAACACGATCGACGACAATATCGATGCGAACAAAGTAAGATTTCTCATGCGCCACCATTCTTTAATTAGTTATAGGATAGTTCAAAAATAATAACAATACAATGAATACAATACGACAGAGTCATGTTATTTCTACCTTTATTCAATTTATTTTGAGTCGGTATTGCTTTTTGAGCACGGATTCAAGCTCAAATACCAGCCTGTGCATTGCAGCCTGGTGCCGTCCTAAGGCGCATGAGCTATTGCCAGCGTCGAGAAGCAATCAGGTAGGAGTTCACAACTTCAGTTGTGCGTGTTTTCCTTCTTCCGAAGACATCTAACATGGAATTATTTTTTAGACAAGGAGAAGGACTTGCCCGGGTAGTCTACAGTTAGGATGAAATTGCTTAAAAAGTTATTCACACCCAGCAGAATTGTGTCCAATTTTGGCATGTAATGAATTTTTGTTTCCGGAATTGAAAATGACTTGTCGATGTCGGGCTCCACATTTCCATGAGCGTCAACATTTAAAATGTCAATCTCAGTGGTATGGACATATGCACAGGTTGAACCATTGCCAGTACCAATATTAATCTTGGCGCCCGCTTTCAGCCTGTGGCCAAGTATCCCTGCATATTTTGCGGGAATTGCGCATGAATCCGCCCCGGTGTCAATCAGCCCCCATGCGAATATTGAATCGCCCGTTTTCCTGTTCCTTATGACAATAGGCAGCATGGGACGGGGTATGTCCAGCGGAGATATCTGCTTGAAGGGGAAGTTTCTCTTCATAGCGAGGTGTAGACAAAAGACATGTTTTTTGAAGGCACAAAGAGAAGTACGGCATTCTTGTAGCCTTTCTGTCTTGCCAGAAGAAGGACTTTTGCAGGATCCTTGCCGGATGCAACTACATGGCTGCTGTTGAAAGACTCAACGGCAACATGCTTGCCAGAGTATCTACTCGAACTTATCAATGTCTTTGATTTAACTTTCATATCAGCAATATAGCCTGATTTATTCCTGCTTCAATGGGAAAATAATCCGTAGAAATTTTCATGTCCACAGTAATTGACATTAGTAGCAATATCTGTGAGTATGAAATCCTATGCGAATTTCTCTTTTTCAAGGACACATCTAAAGCTGTGAACTCCTACAAATTTTAATCATCGAGCTTATTGTACACGAAAATAAAAAGTAAAGCGCCTACCCCGATTAAAGCTAAAACAAAAAGGAATAGAAATAATAATCTTCTGTGTTCGAAAGGCAATTTGCTTTCCCTAACTTTTTCTCCATATCGATCTTTCAACAAAGATTCAATTTTAAAAGCATCATAATTATCGCACTTTATAACTTTAAATGGGAAAGCAGTTCCCTTGTGAATTATTGCAAAGCCTTGGCTGGCTGGATCGTAATGAATACATTCAATATCATTATTTGCGGCAATTATTTCAGCTGGCCCCTTGTTCTTGGTCATAAGAAATATTAATCCATCCAAAATAGGGTTGAATTTTAAAATTATGGTTAAAATGAGGTTTGAGGATTCGTTGCTGTAACAGTCCTCGCCAATCAGTATTAGTGAGTCGTCAAGCACAAATATCTGTCCATATCCTCCCAATTTTAACTTCGTCGATCTGGGATTCTGATCTGTATAACGTACATTTATGCAATTGGTAGTGAAATCCTCCTCTTCATGGTCATCATAGTGCTCTTTTTCCGTTAATTTGAGAACAGCCAATGCCATAAGACTTAACATGAAAGGAATTCCGGTATATAGCAGGCTGTATGGCGTTAAATGTTCTTGTCCAAATATCATAAGGCACAGCATGCCTGATGCGATAGCGCATATAACCAGAATGGCCTGGAATATGACTTTGATATTGTTTCTCATAATTCCTGGCAGAGTTCCACCTTTCGTTTAAAATCCAATATTACCATATCATCCAAGGTGGGGTGAATCAAGAAAAGTAACTCGGGCATTTCGCCATAGGCGAATGAATCGTGCCCGAGATGGATTAAACAATGTAGTACAGGCATCTTGCCTGTGTCTTATCGTTTTTCACATACAGAAGCAATAATCACAGGCAAGATGCCTGTGTTACATTGCCCTGAGCCCCTGCTGCCTCGGGACGTTCCTAAGAACAGCTCTTACGAGCTTAACTACGATCAAATTACAAATTTGTTTGTAGTCAATGCCGTAAGGCATGTTCTTGTTTTTTGATTTAGAGTTTCACTCATCCGAACTTCAGCTTGAAGGAGGCGATCTTCTTCGGACCGACTGAGAACTTCAGCTTTTTTCCGTTCGGCTTCAATGCAGGTGTTGATGACAGCTTTTCCTCGTTGAGATTGACGGCTTCGGCCTTCTTGAGATCCTTGAAGAATTCGATCTCTGTCTCGACGTTCTTTGTTGAAGGATTGAAGACCCTCAGAATCACAGCGTCTTCCCTGTCGGCCTTCTTGAACGAGCTGAACGCCAGTTTCGTGGAGGCAAACTTGATGAAGTCCAGTTCCGACGGCAGTTTTCCGAAGCTGCGGTGCGTCTGGGTAGGAATCATCGGGCAGTTGATCTTCTCCGCCTGTTCAATGCATCCGTTCTCCCAGGTTCCCGCATGCGGATAGATCGCGTAATGGAACTTCTGGATCCCAAGCGCCTGCGTCAGCATCTGTTCGGCCCTGCGTTCCTTCCTGCCGTAGATCGTGACGATCTGCGAAGTGTAGGATCTGATCAGGTTGAGAGCCAGGCTGTTGTCCTTGTCACCGAGAGGTTCATAGCCTTTCACGCTGTCGCTGACGATCGAAAGTCCGGATTTCCCGTCGGTCATGTCGACGAACCTGATGAAGGGATCTTCGCCATTAACAAGACTGGGATCTGCGTTCTTCTCATTCTTGATGATCGTGCGTTCCACGACATCGAATGCGGATTCCGCAAAGACCTTGTCGGTCTTCAGTCCGGTCGGGAAGACGAGCTGGACAAGGTGGTCGGTTGACTGGTTGTCGACCTCGGTCTCTATGTCGAGGCATTTTGCGGATTTCGCAAGAGTCAGCTTCGACCTGATATTCATAGATACCAGCTCGTCGGAACTCGCCGCGTAATCGTAGTAGCCTTCCATGTTGTAGTTGTCCTTCTTCAGGCCCTTCGGGATCATGAACGGATATTCGATCGCGAATTCTGCGGACATCGCGGAATTCCTTACCAGTTTTATCTTCGCCTTGATTCCTTTGCTTGAATAGAGTTTGTTTACATCTGGCACAAAACGCACCCATGGATCGCCGTTGTCGCCGGTGTCGGTGAAGTAGTGGAGCCCCTTGAACTGTTTTCCGGTTTCCTTTTCGAGGATGTCCAGAGTGCCATCGGCGTTTATCGAGACACGCATGAAGTCGTTCTCCATGCAGTTGCCGTTCGCGATAGTTTTGCCGGAAGTTTTAACTGCAGCCGCCTTCCTGACGACAAGCGTCTTGTATCCGAGTCCGCTGATCTCGACATCGAGATTTATCTTGACGAGTTCCCCGTAGATATAGAGGGTTGTATCGGTGAGATCCCTGAAGATCCTGTCGGTCATCTCGCCGCGTTCGAGGATCTCGAAATCCAATTTCTTTCCGCTCTGCTTTTCGACGATCTCGAACTCCGGACGCGGCAAGCGCGTCCCTCCATTTTTATCCCGAGGCGCTTCGCACTCGGGATGGAGGGTCATGCTTGCCATGACCGGTTCTTTGAAATTCATTTTCTCCGGGATATGCAGCCACACCGGGACGAGTTCTGTGCGCTTGTATGGGGAAGGATTGAACACAACGAGTGCGAGTTCATCGTCCTTGATCTGCGAGTTGTCGATGTTCTTCAGCAGATGCTGGACGGACATGTTGAGTACGCCCTTGGATATGTTGATCGTCTGGTCGAGCCTGTTGATCATGTCGATCTCGATCTGATCTACGCCGCATCCTGCGATCGTGTCATGGGGGTGGCATTTCAGGAGATATTTCCAGGCGGTGGTGATGAACTCCTTCGGATATTCCTTGCCGAGGATGTAGCTTGCCGCCGCGAAAGGTTCGGCGTTCCTCGACAGGAGGTTTTCCGCCTTGGCGTTCTTTGATTTCTGGCGCGGGCGCGTTGCGGCGAGATAGAAATGGGTGCTCTTGACCTCCGACTTGCCGGGGCCGCCGAATCCGGGACCGAATCTCCTCATCTCGCCGGAATGCGTCTCGAGCTTGATTCCGCCTTTTTTGACAGCAGACTTCAACTCCTTCGAGAACTGGTCGAGACTGCTGTAGACGAGATCGTAGTCGCCGTTCTTCTGTCTCTTGACCTTGTCGATTGCGAGAAGGCCCTTGAGTGAGGGGAAGCAGGTGTCCATGCCGTTCATCCCTAGTACGATTCCGCCTGCAAAATTGCCTTTTTCCTTTTCGACGAAATCGTCAATGGCCTTGTCGATCTTGTCCATCTTGATCTGATATTTTCCATCTACGACGAAACCGTGGTCGTACTTGTAGCCTTCGCTGGAGAACATGAACGGAACTTCGTCCCCGCAGTAGTCGATTTCCCTGTCCCATGGAACTGCATCCCTCTTCTTGGTCATCGGCCTGAAAACTTTGTCGAAGAAGTTAGTGCGATGGTACTTGATGCAATATGCGCCTGTGCCGTCTGCGCCGACCCAGTTGTAATAGTTCGTCTTGATGGTGTCCGCGCCCCTGTAGAAGAAGACGCTGTCAATCCCGAAGCCCGCATAGATCTGCGGGAGCTGCGAGACCTGCCCCCATCCGAACGGGGTGTATCCGAACTTTGAGACGTTTCCGAACGAGTTTGCTACCTCGTGTCCGACAAGCAGGTTCCTGACGATTGATTCGCCGTTGAGATAGAAGCAGTCCGGCGCGGAATACCAGGGACCGGCCCAGAGTCTTTTGTCGGAGACGTGCTTCTTCAGGAGATTCTTCTTTTCCGGGAACATTTCGAGGTAGTCTTCAAGAGGTACGGCCTGTGAATCCAGCACGAACTGGAAGTCGGGTATTTTCTTGAAAGTCTCGAGGAGGTCCTCGAAGAACTTGACGGTGAGCATCCTGGTGAGCTGGGCGTCGTAGGTCCACTCGCGGTCGATATGGTTGTTCGCGACAATATGAACTTTGGTCTTCATTTCTGATTTTCCTTGCTTAAGTATGTCGGGTTTTAACCCGACGTTTGATTGTCGGTTTAAAAACCGACATACTAGTCTTTCAACGCCTTCAATATCTCCTCGAAATTCTCGCAGTAGTGGCAGCAGAGCTCCCTGGTTCCGCTCTGTATGATGTTGCCGTCGGCTATTCCTATTGTTGGATAGCCGGCAAGCCTGATCGAGCAGACGCCAGCGCCGCTGTCCTCGATGCCGACCACTGAATTCCTGTCGGAGAACTCGATGCCTAGTCCGACCCTGCATGTTTCGGCGTATAGCCACGGGTGCGGCTTCGGGGAGAGTTCGCCGAGAGTTCCGACTTCGCCCTTCCTGAGAGGGAAGCCGGCGGTGATTATGGCGTCGTAGAACTCCTTCGGATCTCCCATTCCCAGCGTGTCGAACGCCGACAATATTTCCGGATATGCCTTCTCGTAAAGCCCTGATGTCACAAGACCAAGTTTCACTTTCATCGCCTTGAGCTCGTAGAGGAATTCCTTGATGCCAGGGGAAGGTTTGAACGCGCCTTTCCTGCCTCTGCCCTTCATGATCTCATCCATCTCGTGGTGGGTGTGGTGGAAATAGAAATGCCTGGCTTCCTCAACGGTCTTATCCGGACAGTATTTCTTCGTGCAGTATTTCAGATGTTCGGAGACGCTGTGCCCGGAGACGAACGGAAGATCGGACTGTTCGAGCTTGAATTTCGGGTTGTCCAGAAGGCTTGCGGTGGTCATCTCGATGATCCAGATCCAGAACTCCTCGCTCCTGACGGTCGTGCCGTCGAGATCCATCAGCACGGCCTTTACAGGCTTCTTCATCTTCACAGGATGCACGGGATAGTATGCGGGATAGCCCATGGATGATTTGACGTATGCGACGGTGTGGTAGTCCCAGGCGATGAATTCAACCTTCTTGTCGCCAGTTGCGGTTATGGTTTTGACTCCGTCCCTGCCGACCTGGAACTTGCCGTCACTGCATTTCTCCATCGGAATGAATCCGGAGTCCTTCGTGATAGTGCCCAAATCTGGAATTGCAATTGGAAAACTCATCTATGATATCTCCTGTTTAAGTAGGTACGGTCTTCAGGCTGTACCATCCGTTTAATTAAATTCATGGTACAGCCTAAAGGCCGTACCTACTTCTTACTTAGCCGCCGTCACCCAGATCTGGGGCTGATGTATGAAGAAGGTTGTCGCGACATCACCCCATTCGGGATCTCCGGCCAGCCACAGCTTTATCCAGCGTCCGGCGCCCCACAGCTCCTTTGGATTCTTCAGGCTCCTCGAATAATACCGGATGTACAGTTTTTTTGTCTTGAGGTTGTCGGCCTTGAATTCGGATACCATTTTCCCGATTGTCTGCTCATCAAGCGCCCCCGAACCTTTTTCCTCCCTGATATTCCTCCAGGCATTCCCGTCGATGCTGTATTCGACTCCGGCGCAGGTGCCGTCTGAGAGCCCGTATTCAAAACGTCCGGACGAGAAAGTGAATGATGAAATCGGCTTGTCGAACATAAGCTTGTAGGTGAGCACCGCATTAGTCCCGCCGTCGACGCTGTGGAATGTTCCGACTTTTCCTGGTTCGGGATCAGTGAATCTGCCGGTCACTTCGCCGTATAGCTTGACATTGTTGCCGTAGGGGAGGTAGACGTGCGTGACTTTTGTCTTTGAATCATAGTCCTGCCTGGGACCGTATGCGTACTTGTCCGACTTCACATCCTTCCAGTCGCGCGATATGTCCTTGCCGAGTTTGATCTGGATGCCTTCTCCTTCCTCCTTCTTGTCGTCCTTCGCATCCTTCTTCTCGTCCTTGGCTGCGAAAGCAGCTGTGGAAAAGACGGCCAGAGCCATCAGTATCGACATCGTCCTGTATATTTTCATGTTCTTCCTCCTTGTTTTTAAGTAGATACGCCCTTCAGGGTGTATCATCTTTCTTAATACATGGGACAAGCTAAAGCATGTCCCTACTTTAAGTCGGCATCCAGCGGATCGCTGCCGGCGATCCTCCTACTGGGACTTCCGGTAGGATCAGCTTGCCTTTTTCAACCAAAGGATTGACAGGCAGCATCTGTCCGGAGTACAGATCGAACATTTCTATGCGTCTGAAATCCGGGGCATTGTCCCATTCAATGCAGCCGACCGGATCCCTGTATTCACCGCTGATGCGGCCGCCCCTCCAGACAAAGGATACCATGTCCCTTCCGACTTTGAACCAGTGGAACTGGGGGGCGTTGATGCAGAGATATGGTTCCTTCACGGGATGCTGCCAGAGATCGCTGTTGTACGGGAGAGGATTTATTTCGACATTAAGTTTTGCTGGCGGACTGGCCACCTTTGACCACTCAGGCGACAGCATTTCCGAAAGGCGTCTGAGCGTATGCCAAGACGGTTTTTTCTCATAGCATCTCGCTTCGTGGCGCACCATTCCAAAATTGTCTTCGAGTTCGTAGCGGTTCATTCCATCGTCCATGAAATCGTAGAGGTAGATCGATTCAACTCCGGCGGCCATTGTGAGGATTATTCCGCGCGCAAGGTACATCGCCTGGGCGGATTCCGAATATCCTGCCATGTTGTGTCCTTTGCGGTGGTGGTCGTAGGTCGAATAGCCCCATTCTGTGGCATGGAGGGCGAGTTCGCGCCCGAGATATTTCCTGCACTGCTCCTGCGTGCGGCGCCATAGGGAGAAGTAGCTGTGATCGTCGTCGGCGACGGATATGCCGTCGCGTTCATGGATCTGCAATCCGCCCCACGGAACAGTTTCCGGAGGAAATCGGCTGGGGTAGGGGTGCGATGCGACCGCATCGATGTCTTTCAGGGATTCGGGATAACGCATCGCCATGTGGAAGAACTGCGGATCTCCGGGAGCGGCGATAAGCGGTATCTGCGGTACTGTTTTTTTCAGGACCGACGCTGTTCCGGCGACGAGTTCAGCGAATTTCTCCAGCCAGAGGCATGGTTCCTTCCCGCTCCAGGGGCCTCCATATTGTTTCAGGAACTGGAAGTTTGTCGGCTCGTTCCAGATCTCGAACGACACGATGTTGTATTTCCCGACGAGTTCCTCCGCCATGAATTTTGCGAAGTTCGCAAACGCCTTGGGATCCAGGGGATTCTCATAGATGCTGTTGCCATAGAGGAGTACGAAATTGATCCCCATGCCGGCGTCGGAGACTTTCTTCAGCCAGTCATGGTTGGCCTGGGAGATCTCATATTTCCCTTTTTCCTTTTCAACGCTGTGCCATTCGATCTCGTCCCTGACCAGCGACACTCCCATCTCCTTTGCGAGCGGGACAAGATGCTCCGCCTTCCATCCCTGGTCACGGCGTCCGAAATGGGTGCATATTCCAAGTCCAGGCAGTTTATTGCTCATTATATTCCCGTGCATTAAAGGATTTCAATAATCGGTTTAATCGATACAAATAAAACAGTACAATTAATATTGTATTGTTTAATGGCTGATATTCAAGCTGGGAACATAAAAATACGCATTATTTCTTGCAGGATGTCAAAAAGATTATAACCATCTGATGATAAAGATATAAGATTTAGTAAATAAGTAATTTCACATGATGCTATCTTGACAAGATACTGTTTCTAAGTATAGGGTATGCGTAGTATTCAATGTATTTATAAATATAAACCAGGGCAAGGATGCAGGGGGAACTACATGACAAAGAAAGAAAAATATCTTTACAAGGAGCTCAAGGAGCTTGTTGCTTCGTTCCCGCCGAGGACGAAGATTCTGACCGTCAGGGAGATGATGAGGAAGTATTCCATAAGCCAGTGCATCATCGACCGCGTGCTGAGGAAGCTGAGGGAGGAGAAGCTGATAGTGTCATTTGTCGGCGATGGGATGTATACGACCGGCGGTGAGGACATTCTCACTCTTGAGAAAAGGAAGAAGGTTGCGATTGTCGTTCCGGATTATCCTTCATCGCACACAAACATGGTGACGGAATGCCTCAAGAAGCAGGCCGCCCTGGAAGACTTCGCCTTCAAGGTTGTCTATGTGCATGACGAGACGAGCCTCAAGGAGTCCATGAAGTCCGCGGGTTTTGACGCGGCCGTGATTCTTCCGAAGAAGATGCCGGTCGACAAGGAGGACATCATGTTCATAAAATCACTGAATGTCCCGGTTGTCATACTCGAGCTCAATACCGAGGTGATAAACATAGATTCCGTGGGGACGGACAACGAATACTGCGGCGCGATCGCCGCGAACCATCTCATCAATCTCGGGCACAGGAGGATCGCTGTCCTCAACGCTGAGCCTGTCGTTCCAGTTTCCCAGAGCCGCATAACCGGCTTCCTGAAGCAGGCCAGGCTTTCAGGGATTGAAGACGCCCTGCTGCTGGACTGCAATACGAAGCCGGGGGAGAATGCGGCAGTGAAGGCCTATGAGAAGATGAAATGGATAATTGAAGGCAGGAAGCTTGATTTCACCGGACTCTTCATCGACAGCGACGGATCTGCACTCGGTGTGAAGAAGCTCCTGCGTGAAAAGGGCATCGCTGTTCCAGCGCAGTTCAGCATCGTCGGCTGCGACAACATCCCCGAATCCTCCTTCTTCTCTCCTCCTCTTACGACGGTGGACAAGAACGTGGACAAATGGGCGGTGCACGCGTTTGAGGTAATTAAACGCCGTCTCAACGGCGACAGGTCGGACGCGAAGCATATAAATATTGTTCCTGAACTGATCAAGAGGGATTCGACTGCTGTCGTGCATGATGCCGGGAAAATCCGGAGGAAATAGGGGCCGGTTGTATTTCCTGAAGGAGCGCCGGCGTCCCGCCGGCAATTTAAAAATGTAGCACAGGCATCCTGCCTGTGTTTTCGTCTTGTCTTTCTTTCAATTCCAATTACAGGCGGGACGCCTGTACCATCTTAATTCCCAGGAATGGGACAGGCTAAAGCCCGTACCTACTTTAAGAACGCGCAAACATGCGCTACTACAAGCGAAAACCTTAAGTCCGACAGGCGGCTCCTTCGGCGGCGCCATAGGCGGCCAGGGTCGGCGCTCCTTTTGAAATCCCCGGTTTCAAAAAAAACGGCTACGGATAATAGTCTTCTGAGAGTGACTCGTTCCCATAAAGGAAATGGCGGATGCCGTTGGAAGTTTCAGTCCTGTTTGTCCCGTTTGCGACCTCGTTGATCATCCTGAACTTGTCTACGGGTTCCGCATGTGCGTCCATGAAGACGCATGCGGCCTTGTTGATGTGGGTGAGCCAGGGATATGTCGCCGCTCCTCCGCCATATGTGTAATCATGTATTCCGAATCCCGCCCCGCCGCACTGCTGGTAGTCAGGATTATTGTTCCGTTCTGACGAGAGACAGCACACTCCCATCATTGCCTCGGGCCTGTATAGGGTCTGCAGCCTTGTGCCGAAGAAGTAACCTCCATTCCATTGCTCCCTTATGGTTGCTATTCCCTCCTTGTATCCCCAGCTGTCGGTGGAAAAATTATACATCCCGTCATATCCGCGTTCCCCGTTCATGTCGGCCAGATTGTTCCTCTGGTATTTGGATTTGTACTTCGGGCATATCGTAATCCAGAGGGAGTCCATGTATCCCGCAGTGTAATAGAAGGATCTCCAGCGGTAGTTCTTCCAGGTTCCGGAATTGGTGTAGCTGTTGTTCGGGATGATCATCTCATTGTCGCTGGCATAGAGCCCGAAACAGACTCCGACCTGCTTCTTGTTGCTCATGCAGGTGACAAGCTTCGCGGACTCCTTCGCCGTCTGCAGCGCGGGCAGCAGCATGGCGATCAGGATTGCGATGATCGCTATTACAACCAATAACTCTATCAGGGTGAAATAGTTTTTTCTCTCAGACGGAGAGAAAAAATACATGTTGTTGAAATCCATCTTTCTCCTCAGGGAAGTATCACTTGTACCTTGTTCTTCATGATAAAACGCTTTGGCGCCGTCCTGGTGTCGTTCCGCATCTCATACTGGTTCATGTCTTCGGCGTGCCCGTCGAAGAAGGCTACCCCGGACTTGCCAGCGTGGAGAAGGTATATTCCAGTGCTCCATCTCGACCACTCGATCGCCTGGAAATATGCGAGACCGTGTCCTCCCGGAAGGCTTGCAGTATCCGCAAGCATCATCGTCTGGGCCGACGACTGGATGTTCTTTGTCACAATCCACTGGCGGTTCCATGTCCCATTATTTTCAGACAGCCACCATTTGTTGAATCCTCTGGCATTGAGTTCGGTGCCAGAATTGTATTCCACGTAATATATTCCGAAGCCGCCGTTGCCGCCGCGGGTCCCGCATTTGGAATGACCCACCTGTCCGCTTGCCCCGCTGCTCCAGTTCCAGGTGACATCTTCATTATAGTACTGGTTTCCGGGACAGTACAATGACTGCGGCGTCGTATATTTTTCCCCGTTCGGACTCGAGGCTGTCCCTGTCAGGAAGCTCGTCCAGAAATAATCAGTCCCGCCTATGAACCATTTGACATTTATGACATCGGAATTGTCGCCGGCGTAGCAGTAGGCGGCGAGGGCCGACTGCTTCAGATTGCTCAGGCAGAGGATTGCCTTCGCCTTTTCCTTCGCCGTCTGGAGCGCAGGCAGCAGCAGGGCCGCGAGTATTGCGATGATCGCAATCACAACGAGAAGCTCGATCAGCGTGAATTTATTTTTTCTTTCCGGATCCGGAAAGAAAGAATTATATGATTTTGAGTTCATGGATTTGTCACCGCTATGCCTTTTTTATTTTTCCACACCCGGATTCCGCCGGCTATCCCAGAACCCGGATCGGTGATTCTGCGGTGATTGCCGGAGTTAAGCAGATCCGAGTCCTTGCAGGTCTGCGCATGTCCGTCGACGAAAAGGCCGTTCACACCGCCGTGTGCCATCCAGAGGCCCTGCTGGTCCCAGGAGCCCCCCGACCAGAACATCGCAGGACGGAATCCATGGCAGCCGGTATAGAATTCCTTCCGCCATATTCCTGCGGCGGATGTGCATCCCAGCCAGAAGTAGTTTTCAGGCTGTTTAATTTTTGCAGGGGAATAGTACCAGGAGTAATCATGGTCGTAAACAAGATATTTGCGATCCTGATACGCGGGATTGGCCCAGCTGCTGTCTCCGTCGTATACTCCGTAGGCTCCTCCGGCGTAAGGCCCCTGGTTGTTTTTAGGACAGAAGAGGACATCCCTCTTGGTTGAAGCGATATAATCAAGGGAACCCGCCCCCTGGAATAATTCATGCCATCTTTTAAAATCCCCCCAGTTTGGGCCTATCCAGATATTAGAGCCAGTCGTCCATCCATTGAAATCAACAGAGTAGCAAGCGAAAGCGATGCCGATCTGCTTCTGCTGGCTCAGGCATACAGAAGTCGTCGCCGCTTCCTTAGCCTGCTGGAGCGCAGGCAGCAGCAGGGCCGCGAGTATTGCGATGATCGCGATCACCACGAGTAATTCGATCAAAGTGAATGTATTTTTCCTTTGCGAAAAGAAAAAATATTTCATACCTCCTCCTTCCACAGCATGCGCTCGGGAGTTGTTTTCCTGTCGATGTCGGGAACCGTCGACTGGCGGACTACGATGTTTATGTTTTCAGGCTGGATGAGGAGGGAGCCTTTCCACCTGCGGCCGCCGTCCTGGATCCATTTGAGGCAGAGTTCAAGATATGGAATTGCGTCCAGGGCCTCCATTGAAGTAAGGCTTGGCTTGAAATATTCGCATGATCCGCCGGAGTCGGAAGTGCAGACAGCAACGTCCTTTCCCGGGAGGATCCCGTGGTCCATCATCGCGCTCATCGCGCCCAGTGCGGTCGGGGAGGTGGTGCAGAACAGCGCCCTGCTGTTGAATTTTCCATCACGGATCATCCGGTCGACAATGCTGTAAGCGGCTGGAAGAGGATCGGTAAAGCTCCTGACAGGTTTATTGAACAGCTTACCCTTGAATCCATGTTCTCCTGTCCATATCTTCCATTGTTCGATGCGGTCGGGTATGACGGTCAGTCCGGGCTGTACGTTGAGGCAGTCGATCCTCCTATGTCCGAGTGAAGCCAGATGATCGAGGATCTTCCGTATGAATACGGGAGGGAAAAGCATGATCGAGGGGATGCCGAGGCGCGTCCAGTCGCTGTTGATGATGAAAAATGGATTGCCGGTCTTCCTGAGTTCCGAGACAAGTGATTCATCAGGGTCAGGAGGAAGCATGAATGTGCAGTCGAAGCTGTCGACGGTATTTTTTATTATGGGATCATCTGGATGCATGTAGTATACGAGCCTGGTGGAGAAATTAAATTTTCCCGCCAGATGCGAAAGGGCGATGTTCCAGTCGTTTGTCTCGCCGGATTCAAAGGCTGGAGCGAGCAGGGCGATCTGGGACTGTACGGTTCTGGCGGATTGCCCGTTTGCGCGGATGTCGAGGCGCCCGTTCGGCAGGCGGTAGATGAGGCCGTCGCTCAGGAGTTTCCGGAGGGCTTTCCGGGCCGTCATATGGCTGACGCCGACATCGACGGCGATATCGCGTTCGGCGGGGATGCCATGGATATGGTAGTCGCCGCTGCGGATCCTCTTCGACAACCTTTCTGCGACCGCGATGTATTTGCTGCGCCTCATGGAAACTCCCGGACATAGAGTTCTTAGATTTAATACAGTAATTATACGATAATATTTAATGTATTGCAAGTATTTTATAACAAGATGTTATAGAATACGTCTATCATATTAATATATAGCAAGATATAAATGATACAATTTATGATCTCAGTACGAGTAGCTCGATCAATGTGGATAAATTTTTTCTTTCAGGCTTCTGAAAGAAAAAATATGAAGTAAATGTTTCCATGGAGATTCCTCCAGCCGTCAATAGTTGAACGCTGTCATGTCATACGCGAAGAAATACCTGCACTTGGTCGCGGTGTTGTTGTACAGGTCTTTTGATGAAAGTGATTCCGCGTGCCCGTCAAAATAGACGTGCACCGCATTCCTCTTGTTGTGGATCGTGCGGATCCGCCCGTTCCAGTTGGAGCCCCCTCCCGCCTTGAAATTTGCTACCATGTATCCGTCGCCGGGATTGGGCCAGCCGAATGAGCCATGGTTCGATGCCGAATCCGCGAGCATGACATAGGAGGAGGGCTTTGGAACCTTTGCAAATGCAATCGGAGCATATCCGTCGCCATACGGATCCGAGGGGTCGAACGGATAGTATTTGTAGAAGCCAAGACTCTGGTCGTCAAGGTACATTCCATATCCCTGGTTGTCGAAGTTCCAGTTGGAGAATATCCTGTCGTAGTGCTTGTTGGACGGACATCCGAAGACGCCCGGATTGCCTATGTACCTCTGGCCGTTTGCCGCCCTGCCCGTACCGGACACGAACTGGGTCCAGAGATCGATGTGCCCTCCCATGACCCAGATCGACGTCAGCTGGTTGTTGTAGTCCTCGGCATAGCTGAATATCCCGATGTTGCATTGCTTCTGGTTGTTCATGCAGATGATTTCCTTCGCCTTCTCCCTCGCCCCCTGCAGGGCTGGCAGAAGCAGCGCCGCGAGGATTGCGATGATCGCAATCACCACCAGGAGCTCTATGAGCGTAAAGATATTTTTTCCCGTATTTGACATTTTTCCTTCCCGTATCCTCTGGGATTATATCATAAAAAATGAAAAATTAATACTGTCCGGAACCATAAATGGAAAAAAGAAAATAATACATTAAATACAATCATGGCTGTATTATAATTATACTTCCTGGAAAGTCAAATCAAAAGCTGGATTTACTTGAAAGATGCAAGTGGTGAATCGCGGACATTATCTCTTTATGATGAGCTTGTTATGGAATAACCGGTGAATTTAACGTTTTTCAGTTTGACAAATAAAATACAATGAATATAATAAAAAATGGCAATATTATGGTGTATCATGAAAACTGCAGGCGGCTTATGACTAAGAAGGAAGAATATCTATACAGGGCCCTGAAGGAGGACATTGCCTCCCTTCCTTCCAGGACCAAGCTCCTCACCGTACGGGAAATAATGAGGAGGTATTCGCTGAGCCAGGGGATTGTCGACCGGGTACTCAAGGCCCTTAAAGATGAAAACCTCGTCGTGTCATTTGTCGGGGACGGAATGTACACCACCGGCGGAGAGGATGCTTCGTCCGTCCCAGACAGGAAGAAAAACGTAGCGATCATCGTCCCCGACTATCCGTCCTCCCATTTCCATATGCTCACGAAGAATCTGAAAAGCACTGCGGAACTCCGGGGATTCCGGTACAAGGTGATATACGTCCACCAGGAAACCTGCCTGAAGGACTGTGTCAGGCCCATGGAGTTTGATGCGGCCGTGATACTGCCTAAGAAAATGCCGGTAGACAAGGAAGACATCATGTTTGTGAAGACCCTGTCCTTTCCCGTGGTCTTCCTTGAAGCCAATACCGAAGTGATAAACATTGATTCCGTCGGTACTGACGATGAATACTGCGGAGCGCTGGCGGCAAACCATTTCATCAGCTCGGGGCACCGGAAAATAGCCGTCCTCAATCCCGAGCCCCTGGTTCCCGTCATACAGGCAAGGGTCTCGGGATTCATAAAACAGGCGAAGCTGTCGGGGATTGGGGATGTGAAGGTTTTTGACTGCAATACCGACCTCGGGGAAAGCGCCAGCGTCAAGGCCTATATGAAGATGGAGGAGATAATCAGGGGCGGCAGGCTGGATTTCACCGGCCTCTTTGTGCTGAGCGACAGTCCGGCTCTTGGAGTCATCAGGATCCTTCTGGACAATAAGATACAAATACCCTCCGATCTGGCCATCATAGGCTGCGACAATATTCCCGAATCGGCCTTTTTCTCGCCGGCGCTTACGACAGTCGACAGGAAGCTTGACAGGTGGGCGGAGATAGCGTTCGAAATAATTAATAAACGGCTCGAAGGTGATTCGTCTCCTGTCAGGCATGTGAATACGGTTCCCGAACTGATCGCGAGGGAATCGACATGCGCGGCAACCGCCTCCGGGAAAAAAGAAGCGAGGATGGCGTCATGAAGAAAAGCATCTCTTGTTTTTTCTTTCCGAAGACAGAAAGAAAAAATTATTTCACATTGATCGAATTACTCGTGGTGGTTGCGATCATCGCAATTCTCATCGCGCTGCTTCTTCCCGCGCTCCATTCCGCGAAGGAAACCGCGAAGCAGGTCGTCTGCTTCAGCAACCAGAAGCAGTGCTACGTGTATTTCGACGGACACGCCAACGTCCTCTCATCAACTGAGCTGTACAACAATACCGCGACGAAGCCCAAATATTTCTTTGCCCGGAATATGAAGTCGGTCAATTATTGATAAGTAGGTACGGGCTTCAGCCTGTACCATGAATTTGGAGACGTGGAGAAGAATGGTACAGGCTAAAGCCCGTACCTACTTTGGGAAACGGAGAGAAGAATGGTACAGGCTGAAGCCCGTACCTACTTTGGGAAACGGAGAGAAGATATGGTACAGGCTGAAGCCCGTACCTACTTAAATCCACAGGCAAGATGCCTGTGGTACATTTAAAACTAGGGAGGAAGAGGATGAAGAAGATCAATTTGATCATCGTGGCGATGGTGGCGTTCATGGTTGGAGTCGCGTTTGCAGGAGAAAAGAACCTGACAAGCGACAAGTCCGCCGAGAACTACGGCTGGACGTTTGACAACGGACAGGAGTTCCCGGGAGCCACGGGCAAGCTCAGCATCGACGCAGCGGAAAAGAACGCGCTGAAGCTCGAGGGCAATTTCACCAATGGCGGAAACTATGTCGAGACGAAGATAAAACTCGACAACGTCGAAGTCAATACGATATCCTTCCTCCTCAAGTATCCCAACGCATCTCATCTGACCATGCGGATCATCGACAGCGGCGACCAGTGCCATCAGATCAGCTTCAAGATCAAGAACACCCCCGACTGGCAGAAGGTGAACTTCGACCTCGGATCCTATCTCGCTGAAAAGGGAAATTCACCGGCGGCCGAAATCGTGAAGAAATATGAGAACTGGGGAGGGGCAAACGACGGCAAATGGCATGGCCCCGCCAAGCTCATCTGCATCCTCGTCGGCAAGACCGAGGAGAACAAGACCCCGACGCTCTGGTTGAACGAGTTTAAGTTAATCACAAAGTAGTAATAGTGTCGCCGCCCTGCGGGGGCTCGGTTCGTTTTGTTATATAATTGATTCCCTAGCCTTTAGGCTAGGGCTAAAACATGTCGCCCTATGTGAGGGCTGTTGAAAATTAATAAGCACCATAAAAGAATTATCTATTTAAAGCCCTTTAGGGCGAAATAATTTAGCCCCATGCGAAAGCGTGGGGTATTATAAGGTGTAGAAAGACGATAGCCCCCGCAGGGTGGCGACATAATTTGAAGAATCAACAGGGAATCCTCAAAAACATGAAGGGATGACAATGCGGAAAATAAAACTGATTGCTTTGACAGTGTTTGCTTTTGCCTTTGTTCAGATTTCAGGATGGTCCGCCGATCCTTTCGACGGCGGATTTGAAAAGACAAGCCAGATCCCGAAGTCCTGGAAGAGCGAAGGCAAAGTCACCATTGATTCCAAGGAGGCTTTCAAAGGCAGGAACTCCATCTGTTTTGAGAGGACTGAAAAGGAAATTGACAACCCTACGTCCCTGCTCATGGAAAGTTTTCCCGCGAAAGAAGGCATCTGGGAATTCGGCGTGGCGTACAAGTCCGATGTCTATTCCCCTGACGACTCATACAACGGAATGGTCTATCTGGAATCACTTGACGCCGGCGGAAAAGTAATCGAATCAAGCGAGTTCGCCCTGATCAAGGGCAAGAACGGCTGGAAGGAATTCAAGAAGAAAATTGATCTGCCGAACGGAACGGCATCGGCAAGATTCAAGATCATCGTCAGCAAGACCTATGGGAAATTCAATGTCGACGAATTCTCATCCGCATACGTTTCCCCTTCCCCCCGCGTAAACTGCATATTCAAGGCGATCAAGATGGCGCCGAAGGTACTCGGCGGAATGTTCCTGCCTGAAGACAAGATCGTCTTTGACATCACGGCCGAATGCACGAAGGACTGGGCGACCGACAACCGGCAGCTGACTTTTATCATAAGGGACTACTGCGGAGCCGAGATCATTGAGCCGGTCAAGGTCAAGTTTGAAAGCGCCGGCGGAACCAGGTACAAGGGAGTCCTTGATCTTAGCGCTCAGAAGTTCGAGGTCGGGAAATTCCATGAGGTCTATGTCGAAGCTCTTTTCGGAAACTCGGAACCATTGAAGGAAAGATCATCCTTTGTCATATTGCCCAAGGCGGTGACGAAGAACTACAAGCCCTCCGAGATTCCGTTCACATCAAGGAACTGGGACAACCGCCTGCCGGATTATTTCCGCCTTTCCGACAGGATCGGGGTGCGCTGGTGCGGTATCTGGAGCGGCTGGGATGCGAAGCCTCCATATAATCCAGTCGCCCCTTCCATAGAATTCTGCAAGGAGCTCGACATGGGCGCCGTCCTCGGGACGCCATGCAGCGCCATCGAAGGCCGCCGGGGCAACTACAAGGACTACAATGAGACCGCAATGAGGGAGGGCGCGAAGAACCTTGTCAACAAGTACAAGGACTATGTTCCGCTCATGATCTCCCTTGGAAATGAGCCGAACGGACAGCCTGACAGGGTGAAGGACGACATTGCCGCGTATAAGCCGGTCTACGAGGAAGTGAAGAAGATAGATCCGAACATCATCGTCATCGGGACCTCGTGCGGTCTTGACGAGGAGTTCTTCAAGCAGGGTTTCCAGCCGTACCAGGACGTCTATGATTTCCACCTCTACGAATCGCCGAACAACATCAGGCAGGCCTTCAAGAAATATGAGGCGTTCTTCAAGAAGTATGGACATAAGAAACCGATATGGTCCACGGAAATAGGTTTGAACAGCGCCGGCCAGACAAGGCTGGCGATAACGCGCGACATGATAAAGAAGTTCGCGATATTCTTCGCGTGCGGCGGACAGAACATGTCATGGTTCGACATACTCTATCCCGACGGCGAAGGCAAGAACGACGGCACCACCGGTGAGTCGATGAACGTCTTCAAATGCAAATACAGCCTCTACTGCCCGCGGCTCGATGCCGTGTCCTATTACAACATGGTCAACGGAATCTGCATAAAGAAATTCGTGCAGGAGAAGATATATGACCGCGGCGGTGATGCAGTGCTCTTCAGGGACAAGGACAGCAAGTGCCTGGTAGTCCTCTGGAAGGAGGAGGATTCCATGGATGCGTTTTTCCCGATGAAAGGGGTTGGAAAGGTCAAGCTCATCCGGATCGATGGAAGCTCGGTTGAACTTGACGCCCAGGGAAAGGGCCTGCATCTCACGATTTCCGAAGATCCGATCCTTCTTTTCTTTGATTCAGCGGACATGAAGCTGGCTGAGAAGCTGGAGAATCCGTCGCTGAAACTGAACGACACCTTTGATCCTGTGGTAAAAGGGAGCTCGCAGAAGATCTCCTTCACTGCGGAAGGCGTGCGGCCGGATGACATCTCATTCGTAGCCCCTCCGTTCTGGACTGTCGGCAAGGCGGAAGTCTCCGGCAAGGAGATAAGTTTCAATGTGACGGCTCCGGCGGTTACTGGCACGAGGAAGGCGAAGATGCTGGTAAGTTTCAAGAACAAGGACGGCGAACTGGCATTCTATCTGCCGGTCTCGGAGAAATAAAAAAGTAGGTACGGGCTTCAGCCCTGTCTACTATACGCATTTTTTTGCTCTGTTTAGAATTCTTTATGATGAGTCCTCCAGACGGAGGACGAATCTTTGGAGTGCGCAGATCATTCTGCGCTTTGGATTCCACTGGAACCGTGGAGAAGATAACAGCTTTCGCTTTTGTTAAGATGCTATGGCGTGACGAACAGCTCTAAAAACAAAGCGGTGAATAATCACCGCAGTCCAAAGTCAGGCCGAAGCGCCTGACGTAAAGATGCAAAGACAGAAGAACCGGAGAACATGACGTGGACAGTACTGGAATATGCGTATAGTAGACAGGGCTTCAGCCTGTACCATGGATTTGGGAAACGGAGAGAAGAATGGTACACCCTAAAGGGCGTACCTACTTTTAAAAATATGGAGTGCTGGCATTGGTTTATAAATGTTCGTAGTTAAGCCATTTTTGGCTGTGTATTTTAAAAGGACACACGCAATAATGCGTTGACTACAAACAGAACACACGGAGGACAAGATGACAAGTTTCAAGTTATTTGCTTCAGCCGCAATTTCCATTGCTGCATGTTCGCTCTGTCCTGCCCAGGACAGGCCTTCCACTGCGGCGGAGGATGCCGATGTGACAACCGTGCTTCCGGCAGTCGTCACTCCATCCACGATTCCGGCGGGCTCCTTCTTCAAGCTCAAGCTGAACTGGAACGCGGTTAAGCCGTTGAAGACGGCGTACACCGTATTCATACACTACAAGGACGGGAAGGGGAAGACTGTCTTCCAGGGCGACCACAATCCGCCTGTCGGCACCGGCACTCCCGGCTGGATCGGCGGCGTGAGCTATGATAACAGGGTCGTACCTCCTGCGAACCTCGCAGACGGCACCTACAGGATAGTCCTAGGTCTGTATGACAAGAAGGGACGTCTTGCTATGAAGGCAGGAGAAGGGGTGAAGGACGCCGGTGAAAAGAGCTACGATGTCGGATCGTTCACAATCGACAAGAATGCTCCATGGACGAAGGGTGACACCGAGAAGGCTCCGACTCTGAAACTTGACGGATTAAAGATGACGTTCAGCGAGGAGTTCGACAAGCCCCTGGATGTTTCCGCATGGGGTCCTGGTACCCGCTGGATCTGCCATACGCCATGGAACGGGGATTTCGGTGATGCGAGATTCACGGATCCCGGAGAGGACTCCTCGTTCAAGGTTGAAAACGGCATTCTCTATATCGAGGCCCGAAAGGACGATGCCTTCAAGGCCAAGGATCAGTGGAAAAGATCCTGGAAGTCAGGTCTGCTTTGTTCGAACGATCCCAGGGGGAATGGATTCTCGCAGCAGTACGGCTATTTCGAGATGCGCGCCAAGATGCCGAAGGGGCCGGGAGTATGGCCGGCGTTCTGGCTGTCTTCCAGTTTTGACAGGAAAGATCCGAAAGGCGGGGAGACAGGATGCGTTGAGATCGACGTGATCGAATATTACGGACATGCCCCGAATTCATACACCGCCACCATGCATGTCTGGGAACCGAAGCCGCACTGGGGCGAGGGCAGCAGCATAATGACAAAACCGGATGAAGCCAGCACCGGATTCCACAACTACGGATGCATGGTGGAGCCCGAGTTCACCACCATGTATTTCGACGGGATCGAGGTATGGAAGACCAAGACGCCCAAGGAGCACAACAAGCCGCTGATGCTTCTGGTCAACCTCGCGCTCGGCAGCGGCTGGCCGATCGACAAGACCCCGAATCCGTCGGTGATGGAAGTGGATTATGTAAGGGCGTATGGGAAATAAGGAATCAGACAGATCTGACTGATCAGGCAGATCTGTCCCAAAAAAATACAAGGAGCAATTATGAGAAGAATATCAATGGTGTTTGCGGTATTTACCACTTTCGTCTCGGTTTCGGTCTGTTTCGCCGGTGAAAAGACCATGGAGCTTCTTAGCGACAAGTCGCTGGAGAACTACGGCTGGACATTCGACAACGGCCAGGAGTTCCCGGGCGCCACCGGCAAGCTCAGCGTCGATGCGGCCGAAAAGGATGCTCTCAGGATCGACGGAGATTTCACCAAGGGTGGTAATTACGTACAGGGCATGACGCAGCTCGAGGATACCGACATCACTTCCATTTCATGCCTTCTCAAATATCCCAACGCATCCGGCTTCACCATGCGCATCGGAGACAGCAGCGGACAGTGCCACCAGATCAACCTGAAGATCAAGAACAGTCCCGACTGGCAGAAGTTCAATTTCGACATCGGATCGTATCTGGCTGAAAAAGGAAATTCACCTGCGGCCGAGGTCGTGATGAAATATGAGAACTGGGGCGGCTCGAACGACGGGAAATGGCACGGCCCGGCAAAATATATCGTCTTCATAATAGGACCGAATGAAAAGTCGAAGACTCCGACTCTCTGGGTGGCAGACCTGAAGGTCAATGGGAAGTCTGATGATTCAGCGGCAGTTTCAGAAAAGTCTCCGGCATTGAAGAAGAATGTCAGGATGGATGAGTTCGTCGACGACGAACTCGACTGGAACTTCAGCCTCGGACAGGAATTCCCTGGAGCCAAGGGCGGAATGGAGCTGGTAAAGGACGGTTTTGAAAAGGGCAAGTCGGCCATCAAGCTCGCCGGAGATTTCACAGGCGGCGGCGCATATGTCTCAGCTGAAAAGGATCTCAAGGATCTTTCTTCCGACATTTCCGCGATCAGGATGAAGGTGAAGTCTGACAATGTGACAAGCATTTCCGTTAGACTCGGTGATTCGACTGGGCAGTGCCATCAGCGCGGCGGATTCAAGATCCAGAGCGACGGCAAGTGGCACGATGTGATAATCAAGCCAGATGCGATTGCCGGCGGTGAGCACTGGGGCGGGGCCAATGACGGAAAATGGCATGGTCCGGCCGCATTTCTCGCGATAAACATCGGAAAGGGCGCCGAGGCAAAGCCTGTCATGCTCATTGCCGATATTTCAGCCGACACAGTAGTGAAGGGATCGGCTCAGGCGTCGGCGTTCAACGGTAACTTTGAGGATCTGACTGCAATGCCTAAGACGTGGACTGTCCAGGGAAAAGTTGCGCTTGACGCTGCTGATGCCGCCAAGGGCAAGAACTCGGTAAGTTTCGAAAGGGCTGAGAAGGATGTTGACAATCCTACATCTCTTGTGATGGAAGCTTTCCCGATCAAGGAAGGCCTCTGGGAACTTGGTTTGTCCTACAAGTCAGATCTGTATTCTCCCGATTCCTCATACAACGGCACTGTCTATCTCGAATCACTCGACGGCGGGGGAAAAGTCATCGACACGCATGAGTTCTTCCTGGTCACGAAGCAGAATGGATGGAAGGAATTCAAGAAGCTTGTCGACATTCCGAAGAATGCGGCTTCCGCAAGGTTCAAGATCGTGATGAACAAGACGTACGGCAAGTTCAGCGTGGACGAGCTTTCGGCATCATATGTCTCGGCATCTCCGAAGCAGAACAGCATCTTCTCGGCAGTGAAGTTCGCGTCGAAGGCCATGGGGAACATGTTCCTGCCTGAAGACAAGATTGTTTTCGATGTCACGGTGGAATGCACGAAGGCGTGGCCGGCGGAAGCGAAGGACGTCACATGCTTCATCAAGGACTACTGGGGCGCTGAGTATTCCGAGCCCATCAAGGTCAAGCTCGAGAAAGGAAAGAGGGAGAAAGGCAAGACGAAATATTCCGGCGTCCTCGATCTCAGCTCAATGAAGTTCGAGATGGGCAAATACTACGAGATCCGCGTCCTTGCGACATTCGCAAGCTCAGAGCCGTTCAACGACGTGTCGGCGTTTGTGATCCTGCCGAAGGCGGTAACGAAGAACTACAAGCCCTCTGAAATTCCGTTCACGTCCAGGGACTGGGACAACCGCATAAGGGAGTATTTCATACTGTCCGACAGGCTTGGCCTCAGGTGGTGCGGGATATGGAGCGGCTGGGAACCCAAGCCCCCATACAATACGCATGCTCCGGGAATAGAGCTCTGCAAGGAGCTTGGCATGGGGGCGGTGCTTGGGACTCCGGCGAGCGCCGTTGAAGGCCATCATGGCAACTACAAGGACTACGACGAGACATCATTCCGCGAAGGTGCGAAGAAGCTGGTACTCCAGTACAAGGATCAGCTGCCGATCATGATAAGTACTGGCAATGAGCCGCCAAGCACGCCTGACAGGGTGAAGGAGAACATTGCAGCCTACAAGCCCATCTACGAGGGCGTGAAGGCCGCCGATCCGAATGTGATAGTGATCGGGACCTCATGCGGAGCAGTTGAGGAATACTTCAAGCAGGGTTTCCAGTCGTACCAGGACATCTATGACTTCCACTGCTACGAGGATCCGAAGAGCGTTGAAGGCGCATTCGCCAAATATCAGGAGCTCTTCACGAAATACGGTGGCAAGAAACCTATATGCACGACCGAAATCGGGCTCAACAGCCAGGGAATGACACGTCTTTCGATAACCCGTGACATGATCAGGAAGTTCGCGGTGTTCTTCGCAAATGGCGGCATCCACATGTCATGGTTCGACCTGCTCTATCCGGATCCCGAAGGCAAGAATGTCGGCAGCAACGGTGAATCGTTCGACGTATTCTCCAGCAAATACAGTCTCTACAGGCCGAAGCTCGACGCGGTCTGCTACTACAACATGGTCAATGGAATATGCATCAAGAAATTCGTGCAGAGGGTGAAGTACGCCGACGAGGCCGAGGCTTTCCTGTTCAGGGACAAGGACAACAAGTGCTTTGTGATACTGTACAAGGAGAGGGAGAGGCAGGATGTATTCTTCCCTCTTCCAAATGTCGGGCAGGTCAGACTTGTCAGAATTGATGGAAGCTCGACAAACCTCGATGCAAATGGAAAGGGGCTCACGCTGACAGTCTCCGAGGATCCTCTTCTCCTGTTCTTTGATTCCGCCGACATGAAGCTTGCGGACAAGTTCGGGAAGCCGGCTGTAGCGGTCGCAGGAGCTCTTGATCCGGTGATCAAGGGAGTCGATACGAAAGTCGCGTTCACGGTCGACGGGATTTCAGCTGATGATCTTTCAATCGTGACTCCGCCGAACTGGAAGGTCAGGAAGCTCGCTGCAGCAGGAAAGGATGTGAGTTTCGCGGTCACGCCTCCGGAAAATACTACGGCACGCGAGGGAAGGCTTCTGCTTGCAATGAAAAATAATAATGGCGAGCTTACTCTTCCGATGCAGATATCAGGAAAGATTTCCATGAGGGTGGTTCCGGAACCGTTCAAGGACGGGAAGGCCGGAGTGAAAGTCGTGCTTAAGAACAATTCATCGGAGAAGGAGGAGGTCAGCTATTCGATTTCCATACCCGAGGAGATCCTGATGGCGAAAGGCACTTTCAACAAGGCTGAGGCAAAATCATTTGCCGCAGAGATGACAGGGCAGACGGAAGGGAAAGTGACGATTGAAGGCAAGGGCGAGAAGGAAATAAAACTCTCAGTCTCAAATTTCAATCCGCTCAACATCTACAACGCGAAGGTCAATGTAACGGATTCATCCGGCAAGACAATCTCCAGGGAAAGGTTGATTTCCGGATTTGTCGGTGTCCAGAAGGTGAAGTCTCCGCTGAAGATGGATCTTGCGGCAGACGAGGCCGAATGGCAGAAGGCGCAGGTGCTCAATATCAACGAGGAGAGGCAGTATTTCCTCCTTGGCAAGGACGTGAAATGGAAAGGCGCCGAGGATCTTTCCGGAAAGCTCCGCTTCCTCTGGGATGACAAGAACCTCTACATGAGGATGGACGTCAAGGACGACAAGTATGTCAATCCGAAGGCGGACGTCGACATCTGGAACATGGACGGGCTGCAGATACTCGTCGACTCAGTCAGGGAGTCCAGCGAGAAGAACGGCAAGTACGAGTATTCGCTTGCCGAAGGCGCGAAAGGACCGCAGGCGTGGTGCAACTACTCCGCGTCACCATCGACACCTACTGGCGAGGTAAAGGACATCGTGATAAAGGTCACGAAGGCGGCTGATGGCACGGGAAGCAGGACTTATGAGATTGCAATTCCATGGCTGAGGCTTGCGCCGTTCGTTCCGGGAGCCGGAAATGATCTCGGATTCTGCACGATCATGAACGAGGATGACGGCCCGGGGCGTGCCAGTTTCATGGGCTGGTTCGGATGCGCACATTCCAAGCAGCTGGATCTGGTCGGCGACCTGATCCTGTTGGAATAGATGACGTTGACAGGCTGCGTCCGACTCGGGCGCAGCCTGTATACTTATTATGCTGAATCTGATATAATATTCACATGTTAGTGTGATTGTTTATAGAAGGGGGATGCTATGAAAGTCTATATTAAGTTCACGCTGATTGAGCTTTTAGTCGTGATTGCGATAATCGCAATTCTTGCTGCGATGCTTCTTCCGGCCTTGTCTTCAGCGAAGGAATCCGCCAGGAAGACTTTCTGCATCAACAACTGCAAGCAGATTGCCACGATGGTCCTCATGTATTGCGATGAGAATAATGGGACTATTATGGAGAAGATGGGATTGAGGGGCGGCACCAATGACCTTGTAAACGGCTGGTATCACAGGCTTATGACAAGCCCTGCTTCAGATACTTTCTTCTGCCCTTCGGATTCACAGCCCAACGATACAACTGCCAATCGTCTGCTGTATGGCCGTGTCAGCTACGGATACAACCAGCGCATGCTTGGAGGGGACACCTCCTGGGTTGGGACCTGGAACCCCCAGTCGAGGTATGAGAAATACAACAGGCCGGCATCGCTGCAGCAGATACAGAAGCCGGCAAAAACGGTTTTCTCCACGGAGACTGCCGCCGCAATGGCCAGTGGAAATCTGAAAGGATATTATCATGTGTATGCCTGGGTTGATGCAAACAATCCGCTTGCATATGGCAGGCACAGCAATGTCAGTGTCGTCGTCTTCATGGATGGACATGTTGATGGAGTAAAAGGCGTAGGGTGCGCGGCATTCTACAGGCCGGACACCCTGGGCGATCCCTGGACCTTCGATTCCAGTGGCGACCAGTACTGGGATCGCGAATAAGATAATTGCCTGTATATTGGATTTATATCGATATTATAATCCTACAAAAGGAGCCTATGGTATGAGGAGATGGATGAGCTTTACCTTGATCGAACTCCTTGTCGTGATTGCGATCATCGCAATCCTTGCCGCACTTCTTCTTCCTGCCCTGGCTTCCGCGAAGGATTCCGCAAGGAAGATTTATTGTATAAATAATTGCAAGCAGATTGGGACTCTGACCTACGTCTACAGCGACAATTATGGCAGCCTGATGCCGGGCAGGAGGCTCAATCCAGGACCGAACACCCTGACGGACGGATGGTGCCAGCTTCTTGTGGAAAACAAGCCTTCGGATCTTTTCTTCTGTCCTTCGGACACTTCAACTCCTGAAAAGACCCAGGCAGGCCGTCTCCTCTACGGACAGATAAGCTATGGATACAACTCCCACATGCTTGGAGGCCAGAACCAGGACGGGGATGATGGTCCGGTAACCTGGATGGTGGATGCATGGAGCGCCCCCTATAACACTTATGACAAGGCAGCCCAGATAGACAAGATCAAGAAACCATCATTGACGATACTGGCCACTGAGACAGCAGCACAATGGAATACCGGGCTCCTGTTCGGGTACTACCACGTCTATCCCTGGTGCGATCTCGATAATCCTGCTCCTTATGGAAGGCACAGGTTCGCCTGTGTTGTAACTTGGATGGACGGCCATGTCGATGCCATTGTCGCACGGACAAGCGGGCAATTTTATGCTGCCGACAAGCTTACTGGTCCATGGACCAGGGCTCCGGGCAATGACATGTACTGGGATCGGGAATAGCTGGTATTCCTGTACGTTGCCAGGCAACGTGAGAATAATACTGGCCCATAGTCCTTATCGTTCTTAGCCACATTCAAGATGGAATCCCTGCAATTGTCTTCCAGGCATGCTGAGTTTCCATCGAGAAAACACACCGCAGAATAATCTCCGATCGCGTTGTGATCTCCGCCTAGTCCTGCCCATGGCAATTATCGGTTCCTCCTGGTTTGTTAGATATCGGTTAGTTAAATATTAGGCATCTTGTGGTTCTTATTTCCTGCTGCATTATTATCGCAGAATCAAGAAAGCTATCAACCAAAAAAAGGAAAAAGAAAGAAAGGTGGGAAAAAGATGAAAACAAAAAAATGTAAGGAGAAAAGGAAGATGAACAAAGAACGAAGGTTTACGCTTATAGAATTGCTGGTAGTTATCGCTATCATATCAATTCTTGCGGGACTGCTGCTCCCTGCGCTTGCATCCGCCCGGGAGAAGGCCCGCGGCACTTTGTGCCTCAGCAACCAGAAACAGATCAGCCTGGGCTTGATGCTGTATGCTACAGCCCATGAAGGTACTTTTCCAATGGCCTACTACTATCCTAATGACTCATCAAAGCCGTATATGCACTGGAGCGGCTTGATACGCAAGGAAATGGGCAATAAGGGTGGCAACGGCAGCTACGTCTGCCCGTCCATGGATAATGGAGGCTGGGCTCCAACTTGCTTCACCGGCAATGTCAATGCGTATGGTGAAACAGTAGAAGCGCCAAAAGATCAGGTTGATGCCGGCGGAGGTGTAGACTTTCAAGTTCCCAGGACCAGCTATACGGTAAATGAACTTATCATGCCCCGCAAGAAAAACAGCGCGATGTCCTGGCTTCAATGTGTAAAGGATACGCAGTTGAAAAATCCCGCCAAGGAAATACTGCTGTGTGAATACACGGACAGCTTCCAGAGGCTTATGGGCACGTCCCCAGGCGGCGGAGCGGCATTGAAGTCCCATCGTCCGGCATCAGGCATAGGTATGACTTCAAGCTCAGGCGAATACAATTCAGAAACTTCTGGTCTCTCTGGTAATGCTTATGCTGTTACTGCTGGCGATGCAAGAGCCGCCGCCGCCACCCCGGTTGCAACCTCGATACACTTGAACTACGTTGCATGGGACAGGCACAGGGATAAGCCCAATTACGTTTTTGCGGACGGACATGCTGAAGCGAAAACGCTTGATGAAACATTAAATCCCACAAACTTCCTGTGGGGCAAAAAGGTCTATTCGGATCCTAGGATTGGCGATATTACTACAGATGGTACAAATCCCATACAGTAATATCAGTGCATGGAGTGTCCACTCCTCTCCCCTAGAATACCTGTCAGGAAAAAGACAGGGAAAAAGGGGAGGGGCTTTTCAAGGAATACTATGAAAGGAAATTGCTATGAACGAGTTGCATGCGATAAAACTGAAAATAGAACTCGGAAGAAAGAGGATGGCTCTACAAAAGGAGAATGAAGCCCTGGAGAAGAAGAAGTGCGAAAGAGATAACAAGGGCATACTCTATACCTCCATCGACAAACAGAAGGAGGAAAAAAGCAAAGAGACGAAAAAGGGCGAGAAGGTTGAGAGGACGATGGAGAAACTCAAATTCGCATTCAAATGCGCAGCCTCCGCCGCCGCTGTTCTGACGCTTGTGATGGTGTCAATACATTTCGCAAATGTAGTCAAGGATAAGAAAAACAAGTATGCGAAATTCAAGGCAGAGATGAAACCTGTCGACAACGCCGAAACCTTGGCGGCCTGTGATTTCGCGAAGAAATTCGTCATTGAATTCAGCAGCCGGGGCGAGAATGGTGTCAGCTCCCTCTGGAGCAAGAACGTGGACAGCGAAACAAGGTCGGATCTGGAGGTCGCCCTCAGGCGCCTGAATCCGTCTGAAGTGAGTTTCAATTCCGTAGACAGGTTGCCGGGCATGATCATGAAGGTAAATGGCGACTGCAAGGGAAGCCCGGTCACATTCCTGGTGGATTCATCCGCGAAAGAACTTTCATTGCGGTATGTGCAGCTCCAGATGTAGTTAAGGCGGACGTGTCCGCAAATCAATATCGAAATCCGACTTGCCACACAAGCCGGAACCAATGAAATCGAGATTAACAAGGGAGAAATCAATGGCTGCCAATGAAATAGGTGAAAAAGTATATTACAGCGACGCGACTTCGAAGGTGACCAATGTGAGGATCACGTGCGAGCACATTACGGTGCCGGTCGGCAAGATAGGGAGTGTGGATTTGAATTTCAGATGTGAGGAATTTGCCTTCAGCATCCTCGTCTTATTTTCCTCGCTTGCTCCTTTTGCGTTTTTTAATTTCATACCCGGCAACCTTAAAATGGCAGCTGCCATCGTCTCCTTGATCCTGTTTGCCGCTTCGGCTTTCTGGGTATTCATGGTATACAGGAATTACGTTGAGCTGTTTGTCATGGTAAATGGCAGGAAAGCCGTGATCTTAAGCGTCAATATGAGGGAAAAAGATTATCTGTCCAGGATTGCCTCGGCAATCGGAGATGCGATAACAGATGAAGACCGATTCCAGAAAATGAAGGCTTCAGGGGAAATAGATCCTTCATCGCAGAAGTTGAGCCTGTCTGAAACAATGCATCTTAAATCAATGCTGGATGACTATCAGAAATTAAAGGGAATGAAGGAATTGATACTCAAGCCAAAAACTGCAGCGTGCTCCTGACCGCTTAAAGCTGACATGAGACAGGAGGCCAGCACGCATATTGAAGTATATTTTACTTTGAGCCAAAAGATCCACAATCCACGGGGCAACGACGCAGTACCGCCTGGAACAATCGCCTGCATTACCTGTGAAATTCCTGGACTAAATGATATCTGTCGGTCCGTATTCCGCATGCACGTTCAAATATTGTATTTTTAAAGCAGTCAGGGCAGATTCCGTGTGCTTGGGGCTTCTTTGTTTCATCTCCTGCAGCACCGATGATCTTATTGCACCAGGAGCATGTGCGTGGAATAGTCATTTTTCCGATGGCATCTGCCGGAACCTCAAACGTTTCATTGGCGCTATTCATGGTATCCTCATTAATTTCCAACTTGAAAACGCTGTTCATTTGGCTGCATGGCATCTGCCATCAGCTTCGATCCTGTTGTATATCTCCTTTACCGTCTCAAGGATCATCCCCACCTGGTCGAAATCGACCGGATTAACGTCGTTCAATGAAATTTCCTCACACAGGTTGATCCATCCATGATGATCCCAGGAACCGTTCTCCCTCCATATGAAGTTCTCAAGAATGCCGCTTCTCAGGATTTTCTGGAGATTCTTTCCCTTGATGTCGTCGACTGTTGATTTCATGGAAACGAATTTCAATGCTTCCGTTTTTAATGGGGCATCCAAATTCCTCTTTGTTTTCACTTTCATCCGTCTACCTCTTTTTAATGATTGACGCTGCCGCAGCAGCTGAGGGTCTGGCTTCCCATGGTCTTATGGAAACATTCAGGGCATATGCCATGGGTAGGATGGGTGTTTTCACCTTCTGAAACCTTCGACTTGATGATGCCGACAATCTTGTCGCACCAGGCGCATATCAGAGGGATTGCCCTTCCTTCTATGTCCGCCGCAGGAACATCACGCCCTTCATTTGGCTTTTCCATTATCTTCCTCCACTCCTAGTTGTTGTGTGTCATGCGATGACGGCATTCCGGGGTTCAAGATACGCGGTCTTCTTATTTTCAAGAAGGAGGCCGACCTGGTCGAAATCGACCGGATAGAATTCGCTGTTTGATATTTCCTCGCACAACCTCAGCCATTCCTGATGATCCCAGGAAGCCTTGTTCTCGATCACGAAAATTTCCAGTATTCCGCTTTTTATCAGTTTCTCCATGTTGCCTCCGCAATCTGGAGCTGCCGCAGTTTTCTTGAGACCGGACTTGCCGCCAATTCTCTTCACGATTTTCATCGTTGTCTTCTTCGCCTTCATTTCTAAAGCCTCCTCATTCTGATTTCTGGTTGAATGTTTTTCATCCTGATGTGACTATCCTATCATGGAGGCATTAAGGCATGGTCAGGGAAATGTTAGAAATGCGTGAGAAAAGGAAGTCCTCTTTCCGCAGGGAAAGTCATGGAAGGGATAGCAGGATTGTCAGTCTCCGAAACAGGTGCCCACAAGCTTCGCCGATTCAATCCAGGGGTGGTTTTGAGGAACGAGCTTCTTGCTGCCGGAGACATCCTTGAGTTTCACGGATATGAGCCTGTTTCCCTGGACTGCAATCATCTCGCCGTATCTGCCCTCTTTGATTAGCTTTGCGCAGGCAGTCCCGAGATTGGTGGCGAGGATCCTGTCGGCCGCTGAAGGAGTTCCGCCCCTCTGGAGGTGGCCGAGAATGGTTAGGCGTGACTCAAGCCCTGTCAGTTTCTCTAGCTGGGAGGCGAGGGTCAGCGTGTGGTTGACGTGGAATTGGTGGAACTGGTTCAGATTCTCGGAAATCCTCATGAGTTCAGATTTCTTTTCGGCTTTTTCCTTTTCCTTCAGCAGTTTTGAAATCTTTTTCGAATCTTCCGTGGACATCGCGCCTTCGGCCACGACAACTATGCTGAAACGCTTCCCAGCATGCGTCCTTTCGCTGATGGCTTCGGAGATATTTTCAATATTGTATGGAATTTCAGGTATCAGTATGACATCGGCGCCTCCGGCCATTCCCGCGCCCAGTGCCAGCCAGCCGGCGCGGTGCCCCATCACTTCGACGACAATTATCCTGTGGTGGCTTGTGGCGGTTGAATGCAGCCGGTCAATGGCTTCAACGGCAATTCCCAGCGCAGTATCAAAGCCTATCGATGTGTCTGTAAAGGGTATATCGTTGTCAATGGTCTTGGGCAGGGTTATTATATTGAGCCCGGCCTTGAGGAGCCTGTATGCATTTTTCTGTGTCCCGCCGCCTCCGATGCAGACCAGTGCGTCCAGGTTGTGCCTCTTGTAGGTTTCCACTATTACATCGGTCATGTCCATGACCTTGTTCCCTATCGGCATCTTGTGGGGTTTGTCCCGGCTTGTTCCGAGGATGGTTCCGCCAAGAGTAAGTATGCCTGACAGCAGGTTCTGATCAAGAGTGAAGGTCCTGTCCTGCACCAGGCCCCTGAATCCGTCCCTGAAGCCGATCAGGTCCATTCCCATTTCAGCTATTGCCTTGCCTGTGCCGCGGATTGCGGCATTTAGGCCTGGACAGTCCCCGCCGCTTGTCAGGATTCCGATATGTTTTGCCATGGGCAAGCTCCTTTTTGTGAAATTAAATAAACGTCATGCGTTTTAAGAATATTGTTCCGAATGCAAATAATCAAGGGCCAGCGGCAGGAAACATTTCCTGGGTTTTGGCGCCTAAATATAAATCTAACATTAAACTATTTGTGCATGAACACAAATTGATGGAATTGTGTTTTAGCCGGGATATTATTTTAATGAAGGGAGAAAACCGGAACTGTCAAAAAAAGGAGGAAAAATGAAAGGCGGGAACAATTCAATGCTGGGCAAAGAGATTTTTCTTCTGAGATCGGCATCGAGGAAAAGCGCCATTGAATTCATCAAGAGGCAAAATCTCGAACGGTTGAAACATGCGGGCCTGCTGAGAGGCTTTGTAAGGAAAAACAACGGGAGCTGGGATCATGAGGAATGGCTTGTCCTCTGCGAGGATATTTCGCTCAACGAGTTTGAACCTATAGATTTCAACAAGGTGGGGATTCTCCTCGAGGAGGAGAAATCGAGGTTTTTCGGTTCTCCCGCGCTTTAAAGAATCAAAATTACTATCTGTTGAAAGGCGCTTTCAGCCTGATTGACATTTTGAATGAGGAGAAATTGTTGTTTTCATCTCTCGGAGGTTCAAACATCCTAGTGATGAATTCCGCTGGATTATCCGTGAACACAGTTGTCTCGAGCAGGCTTTTCTTGAAAATGTCAAATTCCCTCGAAGTTCCAATGAAATGCCCCTCGAAATCAATCCATTCGACCTTGCCCGGATCAGCTGTGGCAACATTTGAGCTGCCTGCGGCCTGGAAGATAGTTGACAACGCCCCTTTCTCCTCTTCGGCCTTTGCCTTCGGTGCAGTCTCCCCGTTCCCGGCGCAAATGCTGACCAGCCACATGTTGTCCGGTATCTTCGACTGGAATTCATTAAGGATGTTTATCCAGCTGCATCTTTCCGAAAGCAGTTTTTTCGCCTCCATTAGTTCGCCCATATAAGCGTCCCTGCTGTTTAACGCGCCGGCGACCTGCTCCTGCAGTTCAACTTTCGATTCCACGGCCTGCCTGGCCTTCTGGACCTTCATGCAGATTATCTTCTCCTGCTTCATAAGGAAGCTGCATAAGAGCAGGAGACCTAGGACAAACGATACAGCACTGGCATAGAAATATGGCGTCTTGCTCCTGAATTTCTGTATTTTCCTCACCTTTTCAGGAATGAGGGAGATCTCGATCGGGCAGGATCTTATATGCCTTAGTCCGAGACCTATGACCTCGGAGAACATATGGGAGACTTCAGCAAGCTGCTCCTTGTTTATATGGCCAGGCAGCGACACCACCTGGAAAGGATTGAAATATTCGACCGGCATTTTAAGGTTTTCAGAGAAGAAGCCCAGGGTGAATGGAATGACGGAACTGCCACCTGAAATATAAAGCTTCACGGGCTTGCTGCCTTTCTCCCGGGATTTGTAGACATGTATCGACCTTTTCAATTCATCATAAAGACGCATCTTGACATTTCTGGTGATTTTGGAAATCGACTCCTCGATATCCGAGTCCGACCCGTCATAGGCTCCGTCAAGGGCCACGAACCCGTGATTCCTCTTCAATTCCTCCGCGTCCTCGAATGGTATCCCCAGCTCGTTGCCGAGGCGCTGGGTTATCATATGGCCTGCTATTGGTATTGTCCTTACGAAGAAACGACCTTTATCTATGAACACAAGGCTGGAGCACCTGGCGCCTATGTTGAGGAGCATCACACATTCAGCGCCACCGATTTCATTGGCGCGTGCGGTGTTGTAGCAGGCGGCCGGAGCGACATCGATGATGTCTATCTCCATTCCCAGCGCCTCGATCAATGCAACAAGCTCCTCGACGACCGTATTCTTCACGACTACGAACATCACTTCAATGTCACTATCCGCACCGCAGTGTATCAGCTGGTGGTCCCATATGACCTCGTTGATCGGGAAAGGGACGTTCTGCTTCGCCTCATACCCTACGATCTGGCGGATCTTGTCCTCGTTCTCGCCCAGCGAAGGAATCTTTACAAACCTGATGAAGGTGGACTGGCCTGATATGGACATGGAGACTTTTCTGGACTTGAAATTGTTTTCAGAGATGACATAACGCAGCTTTTCGGCAAGCGCCGGAAGCATTTCTTCCTCCCTGAGGTTGTAGCCATATTCGGCAAAGGCAAACTTCTCAAGAACCAACTTGCCCCCGGGAGGGAAGCTGAACTCGGCCAGCTTAATGCTGTCCGCACCAATGTCAATCGCAAGAATTGTATCAGTTTTAGCCATTTCTATATTGACAGATCAATAGGATTTTATATGAAAAAAGGTTCAAGTAATTATTTAGACTAACGTGGAATTGTTAGCCTTCGGTTAGGTTGGATTTATAATTGTGTAAGAATGAACTGATTCCTTAACAAACTTTCAAGTTCTGCAGGCAGCGCTGATTGCCATGGTAAACGGACGGAAAGCCGTAATATGGAGATTCAGGACAGTGGGATAGGATGATTTAAAATGCAGATGGAGCGGGAATATTCTAGATCTTCGAGGATTCTTCCCTGAATAGATCATATGTCTTCTTCTGGCTTCGGGATGGGATGTTCTTGCCGCCCATCGCCGCAGTTGCGGAATAGATGCCGTCTTTCCCAAGTATTCGCCCTTTCCTGACATCTCCCAGTTCGAAATCCAGCATCTTCTTCAGTGTCTTGCATGTGCCTGCATGCTCCACAGGGAAAAGTATTTCAATCCGCTTGTAGAGGTTCCGCGGCATCCAGTCGGCGCTGGACAGGTAATATTCCGGATTCCCGGCATTCCCGAAATAATAGATCCGCGTGTGCTCGAGGAACCTGTCGACTATGCTGATCACATTGATGTTGTCGGTCTTTATTCCGGGCTTCAGGGAGCAGATCCCGCGGACAAGGAGATCGACCTTGACGCCGGCGTAGGCGGCCTCGTACAGTCTTTCTATTATGTCGGTGTCAACAAGTGAATTCATCTTTGCGATGATGCGGCCGGGGGTGTGCTTGTCGGAAAGCCTGGTCTCGCGGTCGATCAGGGAGATGAATTTCTCCTTGAGATCATACGGGGCGGTTGAGATCTTGTTCCAGCGCTCAGGGGCGGCGGCGTAGCCTGTCATGACGTTGAAGAGGGCGGAGACGTCCGAACACAGGTCCTGATCTGCGGTAAGTATGCCGATGTCGGTATATATCCTCGCAGTCTTCTCGTTGTAGTTGCCGGTGGATAGATGCAGGTACCTGCGTATCGCGCCTTCCTCCTTGCGGATTATCAGAAGGCTCTTGCAGTGGATCTTCAATCCGGAAACCCCGTAGATGACATGGGCGCCCGACTCCTCGAGCTTCCTTGCACGCAGGATGTTGTTGTTCTCGTCGAACCGCGCCTTGAGCTCGACAATGACCGTCACCTGCTTGCCGTTCTCCGCCGCCTTCTGGAGGGCGCGGACGATCGGCGAGTCCCCGCTGACCCTGTAGAGAGTCTGCTTGATCGCAAGTACCGAAGGGTCTTCAGCCGCCTCATCAAGCAGCCTTACGATCGGATCAAATGTCTGGAAAGGGAGGAATATCGGTATCAGGCCTTCTTTTTTAATGGAGTCGAATATCGGTTTCCTGTCGTCTATTCCGCCGACCGGCAGCGGCGGCCAGGCCTCCTCGGTGATTTCAGGCCTGAGCTCCTTGGATATCAGCTCGAAGAAATTGGCTGGATGCAGCGGGCCTGGAACATAGTATTTCGCATTCTCGTCGAGTTCGAGCTTCTTCATCAGCCACTCTTCGAATACGGTGTTCCCACCCTTGATGAGTTCGAACCTGATAACATTGCGTTTCTTGCGGTGGAGCAGTTTTTCCTGTATGTGCACGAGCAGGTCTGAAATGCCGTCCTCGTCGATGCTGAGATCCATGTCCCTGGTAATCCTGAACTGCCTTACCTCGAGGATCTCGCATTTTGCGAAGAGAAGACCGATGTTCTCGATGATGAGATCCTCCAGGAGGATATATGTTCTTGCATCCTTGTATTGCGCGCTGGCGACGGGGATGAAACGGGGCAGCACGGGAGGAACTTCGACGAAGGACTGGACCGTCTTGTTCGAGTTGTCTTGTTTGAGCTTGACGGCAAGTTCTATCGCTCCGCTGTTGATTATCGGAAACGGATGGCTCGGATCGACCGCTATCGGAGTAAGGGCCGGAAATATCTGGTTCTGGAAGAATTTCCTCAGGTTGTCCTTTTCGGCATCTGAAAGTTCAGTCCACTTCAAGATCATCGTTCCAGACTTCTTCAGCTCCGGGAGAATGTCATTGTTCATGCAGGCATACTGCTTTTCCACCAGAGCGCTGACCTTCTTCCTGATCTCGTCCAGCTGCTCCTTGGCGGTCAGTCCTGCGCTGTCGGAGCTTATGGCGTCAGGCTTCAGCTGTTTGAGTCCGGCGACGCGCACCATGAAGAATTCGTCCAGGTTGTTTGCGAATATCGCAATGAACTTGAGACGTTCCAGCACGGGGTTCATCTTGTCCTCGGCCTCCTCGAGGACCCGTGAATTGAAGTCAAGCCAGCTCAAGTCGCGGCTTATCAGATGTTCATTTGTTATTTTCATTAAACTCCATGGATGGTTGGATTAATGGATTGATGGATGGTTGCGTAAAATTATAGAAAGAAAAATTCATGTTTGATTCTTTTCTGTGCTGATTCGAATTTAAACCAATCATCCAATAATCCAGCCATCCAATCATCCTCTTCTTTACTCCACCACGGCCCTCAGCCCGAACACATCCGTGAAGAGGTCTCCCTTGTTCTTCACTTCCATCCTTTCCAGAGTGAGTTCGAACGATGCGTGCGTGGCGATGGTCAGCTTCTCGTCGTCATAGGAAACCTTTACATTCCTGATCTTATGGCTGTTCGACCTGTCGAGGGCGTCGGCGATGCGGAGTATGCCGGCGAGCTTGTTCACCTCGACGCGCTTCTCCGGGGAGAGGCCCATGTATTCCACATGCGAGTCCTTTGGGAGCCCCCTGCGGTGGTATCGGGCGATCACGGCGACCTCCTCGAGCTCGTCGGGCGATATTCCGGGAAGCTGGCTGTTGCTGATGAGATAATATGAATGCTTGTGGTGCTGGCGGTTGTTGACGTACTGGCCGATGTCATGCAGGATCGCCGCGGCCTCGAGCATCATCCTTCCTCTTTTACCTATGCCGTGCAGCGGCTGCAGCGCGTCGAAGATGGAGAGGGCGGCCTCCTTTGCGCATTTACCGTGCTCTGCGTCGTATCTGAACTTCTCGCCCAGGAACTCCACCGAGGATATGATGTCCTGCATGAAGGGATCCTCCTTGCCGGCGAAGTCGCGCAATATCTCGTCGATCAGCGCGTCACGGGTCGTGATCATCGGCACGACCAGCTTCTGGGCGTCGGTTATCTGTATGAAATGCTCGAGTATGTCGCAGCACGGCTCGAGGCTCTGCGCTATCATGTCTGAAAGACGGTATGTCTCCGCAAGCTTCTCCGAAGGGACGCCCGCCACCGACGAGTGCATCGTCTCGAGGTTCTTCCTGGAAACCGTGAGGATCTTCGGTTCCTCCTTGTCACCGCTGAACGTGTTCATCAGCGCCCTCACCGGGGCTCCTACTGCGATGAAGAGGGGGGGCTTCTGGCCCTTCGGATAGTTCTTGGTGACGTCGTCCACCACGCATCCCACGAACGTGTCGATTATGTCCTTGACCTTCTTTCCGCTTGCCGGCTGCCCTATCTCCTCGTACAGCCTGAGCGTCCCGATCCTGAAGGTCTCCGAGCTCCTGACCCTGCCGTTCTGGACAAGTATCATATGCGTCGATCCAGTGCCGATCATGCAGATTACGGCGTCCTGCTTCGAAAGAGGGTACTTCTTTTCAAGGGTGTCCTTCACGGAAAGATATGTGAGCCTGACTTCCTCCGAGGCCTCGAGTATGTCGAGCCTTATGCCGCAGATGTGCTCTATGCGCTCGATGAAGAGGTCCCTGTTGGTCGCCTCCCTCACGGCGCTGGTTGCCACCGCCCTGCAGTCCTCCGCGCCGTAGTCCTTCATGATCTTGCGGTAGTCGTTCAGTATTTTCCCGACAAGCCTGACGCTGTCCGGGGATATCTTGCCTTTTGTGAACACATCCCTGCCGATGGGTATCGGATTGGAGACGTTCTCCAGGACTTCGCATTTGCCGTCCGCGGAAATCTGCACGATTTCCATCCTGACGGAATGGGAGCCCAGATCAATCACCGAGAACAGCGTTTTTCCATCTTGTTTCTTTATTTTCATGGGGCTTTGCGGCTTCCTTATGAGCCTGTTCACTGAATTGTCATGCAAGTATGGGTAAGGTACATCTCTAAGGTTGGTTTTCCAAATCATAAGGGAAGCACGTTCCCTTATTTGAATTGTTTTTTAATACAATGTAAATTCATCCCGAATATAATAATGGAACTCGGGATGAATTTATGGAAACTAAAATTTTAGATAAGATAAGCAAGCCGGAAGATCTCAGGATTCTTACATCCGAGGCCAAAGAACGCCTTGCCTGCGAGATCCGCGGGGAACTGATTGATGTCATATCAAAGAACGGCGGGCATCTCGCCCCCAATATGGGCGTGGTCGAACTTACGATAGCGCTCCACTGCGCCTTCAGGATGCCCGAGGACAAGATCGTATGGGACATCGGGCACCAGGCGTACGTCCACAAGATCCTGACCGGGAGAAGGGAGTTTTTCAGGACTCTCCGCAAGGACGACGGCTGCCTGGGTTTCCTTTCCCGCGATGAATCCGAATATGACGTCTTCGGGGCCGGGCACGCAGGTACCGCCATTTCAGCCGCGCTTGGCATGGCCGCGGCGCGCGACAGGAAGAACGGAAAGGAGAAAGTCGTGGCAGTGGTCGGTGACGGCTCCTTGAACTGCGGAGTTTCGTTCGAGGCCCTGAACCATGTTGCTGAAACCACGAAGGATTTCATAATAATCCTCAACGACAACAAAATGTCCATATCCAAAAATGTCGGAGGAATGTCCCGCTATCTTAACAGGATCATCACCGGACGCGGCTACAACAGATTGAAGAATTCCGCCAGGACCTTTGTCGAGAAGATCCCGCGTGTCGGCTCAACCATCACCAGCATCATCGGCAGGTTTGAAGAGGCCACCAAGAGCATCCTCGTACCCGGCGTGCTTTTCGAAGAGCTCGGATTCCGCTACGTTGGACCGATAGACGGACATAACATCGAGGAGATGACAAGGACCTTTGAAGGCATCAAGATATTTGAAAAACCGGTGATTATACATGTCGTGACTGAGAAGGGGCGGGGTTACAAGCATGCCGAGGATGCTCCTGAGAAGTTCCACGGCCTCTCGAGCTTCGATCCGGAAACGGGGGAGGGCCTCGACGGAACTTCAACTCCTTCATTCTCTGCCGTTTTTGGCAGCTCAGTCTGCGAACTGGCGGAAAAGCAGAAGGACGTAGTTGCGATCACCGCCGGGATGTGCTCGGGTACCGGGCTTCTTGAGTTCTCCAAAAAGTATCCTGGCAGGTTTTTCGATGTCGGCATTGCCGAGGAGCATGCGGTAGTCTTTGCCGCAGGAATGGCGACCCAGGGATTTGTCCCTGTCATTGCCATCTATTCCACTTTCCTGCAGAGGGCGCTCGACTATGTGTTCCACGACGTCTGCCTGCAGAGGCTTCCTGTCATAATCTGCGAAGACCGCAGCGGCATCGTCGAGGACGGTGCCACGCACCACGGCATACATGATCTTTCCTTCCTGAGAAACATGCCGAACGTTTCGATACTCTGTCCCGCCGACGGCTGCGAACTTCGCAACATGCTTTTCGCGGCTTATGAAAGGAAAGCTCCCGTCATAATAAGATATCCAAGAGGCTCTGCAGTAAAAAAGCCTGGAACCGAAGCGGCAGAATTGATCCCCTGGGGCAAATCCCTGGTCGTCAGGGAGGGGAAGGATATTTCGATATGGGCTTCCGGAAGAGAAGTTTCCACGGCCCTTGAAGTTGCAGGGATACTTGCCAGATCAGGAAAGGACGCGATGGTTGTGAACGCCAGGTACATGAAACCGTTCGATACGGAGCTTCTCCTGGAGCATGCCGCAAAAATGCCTGTCGCTACGATTGAAGACTGCCAGATCCAGGGCGGACTCGGAAGCATTGCCGACGAGACCCTGATAAAGGCCGGCCACAAAGGCGTATGTCATTTCGGCTGGGGCAACGACATAGTCCCGCACGGCACCATCGCAGGCATAAGGAATAAAGCCGGATTCACCGCCGAAGCCATCGCCGCAGAGATATTAAAGAACTAGGACAGGCATTCCTGCCTGTTAATCTTAAAAATCCAGAAGAGACATTGACAGGATAACAGGATTTTCAGGATTACTCATAAGGCTTTTGACATATGAAATCAAAACGAATTTATTTTTTATATGCTGCGCTGATTCTTGTTGTCCTGCTAATTCCATTCCGGTCAACTGTAAAAAAAATAGTATATTCTCCTGTGCGTATGTTCAAGGAAGGCAAGTCCGTTTCAGAAAGGCTCAAGGAATTTGGCGAACAGTCAAGAAAAAGGCTAGCTCCGGATTTTCATAAAGCCGGCATTTCATATCCGCCCAATAAAATAACACTCCTCGGAATCAAGAGTAAAAAGTCCCTTGAAGTTTATGCACGAAACAAGGATGGAAAGAATGTTTGCATTAAAACATATCCCGTACTAGGCATGAGCGGTGACATGGGACCCAAGACTGAGGAGGGAGATTTGCAGATCCCCGAAGGGATATACGCGGTTGAGTCGTTGAATCCCAAAAGTAAATTCCATGTGTCTTTGCGGCTGAATTATCCGAATGAGTTTGATTTGAAACATGCAAAGGAAGATGGAAGGAAATACCCTGGAAGCGATATCTATATCCATGGAAGCACATGTTCTGTTGGATGTCTGGCGATGGGGGATCCTGCTTCTGAAGATCTTTTCGTTTTAGCTTCAGATACAGGGTTGAGCAATATCAAAGTCATTATAACCCCTGTAGATTTCAGACATGGAGAAAAGCAGGCGACTGCTGGATTTCCAAAATGGACTCAGGAATTATATCAGAACATCAGAAAAGAGCTGGATGAATTGAATTGATTCCGGAGTATCGGCCATGGTCGCTCGCCTTAGGCGCGTAAACCTGTGGAAGCCATCAGAGTTATAAATTCGTTTGTAGTAGCGCATGTTTGCGCGTTCTTAACGTAAACTTAAAAGGCCAAAGAACGCGCAAACATGCGCTACTACAAACGAAATACTTGCGTAATTGATGCTCATTGATAAGTCCGACAGGCTCCTAGTCGGATCAACTACGAATCATCCAATAATCCAAGCATCCATTATTCCATTCCTTAGTACGCCTGCTTGTCGGCGCTCCATTTGAGGATTTCGCCTTCATCCTTCGACCATTTTTCGCCTCTGACGGATGAAGCGAAGAGCTTGAAGTATTCCTGGAACACGTTCTGGAAGATGTGCAGGAGGTTGACCCTTTCGGCGAAGATGCTGCCGAGATCATCGAGTTTCTCGCCTTCCGGGAGCTTGAGGCCGCTGAAGGTAAGAAGATCCGCGTCGATCGTGCCGGACCAGACTTCCTTGTCGCGGGCGAGCGTGAACTTGGCCTTCTTGATTTTCTTGCCGACGTCGAGGGCGGCCTTGGCTTCCGCGCTGCGCAGGGGATTTCCCTTGCGGACGACAGTTTCGCCCGAGCCTTCGGCCTCGTCGCTTAGCGCGAACGTGATGGGGCCTTCGATCATGATCTCGAAATCACCGAAATTCTTGGTGTTGATCTTGCCGCCCTTTTCCTCGCTGTAGAACCAGAGCCACGTCACAAAGTCCCTGCCGGGATTGGATTCAGCCTTGGCGTTCTTCGAGAATCTTACGGGCTTGAGGCCGTCGATGTCCTCTTTGAACATCCTGAACATCATGTCGTTGATTCCGACCTGCAGAGGTTCCATCTTGAAGGTGTCATTGAAGAAAGTGATGAACGTGTCCATCTTTTTCGGCGACGATGTGCCGAGATACAGCATGTTCGAGGCCTTGTCGATGACGAAAGGAATTCCTGAAAGGAGAGGGGGCATCTGCATGAGGCGCTTTTCCTCGACGTCCTTCTTGATCTGCCTGCGGACCTTGTTGGGCACGAAGATCAGCTTGTTCATCTGCATGTATTCGAGCTCCTCCTTGCGGCATTCGGCATTGAGCAGGGCTGCGGGCACCTTGCGCTGTGCGCTTCTCAGGTTGAGGTAGAAGTGTCCGCCGCAGGTGGCGGTCGCCTCGTTGATGTTCCTCTCGAGAAGATGTCTTCCGCTCACCCATCCGACTGAAAGCTCGTCCTTGATGTCGTCGAGTTTTCCGGCGGCCTTGGACTCGAAAAGTTCGAGGGCGTCTTCGGGAAGCTTCTCCGGAAGACGGAAGATTGTAAGGGCAAATGATCCTCTTTCAAATGACATGTGCGTGACTCCTTATTAAGTAACGCAGACATTCCTGTCTGCAGTTCCAGCCCGGGCGGGAATGCCCGAGATACTTTTGTTTAAAATCGGTTTAATCTATATAGCATTGCGGAAAATTCTATTTCAGTTTGCAGAAAAACTGGAATTGTTGGGTTTACAGTCCTTATTTCTTAAGGTAGGGACGCCTCTCCGAGGTGTCCGTTCTTGAGGCGGCGCGTTACCCCGATGTCCTTTGGAACCGGGGTAAACTCCAGAACGCGCCCTACCTCTCAAATTTTACAATTTGCTCAGGGATTTTGCTTCAACAAGGAGGATATCTGGGCATGTAGCTGATCCGCCAGCGACCTTGAACCAGGTATCGTCCAGCTATGGCGTTCGCTGATCTCTATTTCCTTGAACCTGTCATGTCCATTAATGGTCAACTTGATCCTCCTGCCGGCGACCCAGTATCCGCGCCAGCCGACGTTGCAGCTCCCCACATTGGAAATTTCGGCCCCGGAAATCGAGAAATCAACGCTGTCGCCCCTGAACTCTACGCTGTCGGCGGAAATTGTAACGTATCCGATGTCATCGGCATCCTCCAGGACCGCGCGAAGTCCGCTGCAGAGTTTTGGGGTCGTTGATATCTGGCAGACATGTGCGCCTTCCGGGGGCGGAGACACGATCCTGCCGGCAATGAACTTGATATAGTAGTTTACATTCAAGAGCAGCGGGAAAAAGTAGAACAGGATGAAGCCTGCCATCAGGCACATTGCGCTGAACATCACAGAGAGGATGAAGATTATGGGCGTTGTCGTCCTGGTCAGCAGGAACAGCAGGCATATCGGAGGTATGACGAATCCCAGCGCTATCAGCGCGCCCAGCACCAGCGAGGGGACTGTCGACAGGAGGTTTCCTATTACCGCCTCGTTCATTCCGAACTTCACCGGCTGCCTGATCTCGAGTTTCATGGGATCAAATCCTTCTATTATCTTTGTAAACTAGCATTTGAAAGTAGCAAGGACAAATGAAACAGCTCTTGCGAGCTTAACTACGAACGAAATTCAAGTACATGACTTTGTGCTTTGTTTGTAGTTAATGCCGTAAGGCATGTTCTTCAGGTAAAACAGGCTTTTAGCCTGTTTATAGAAATTGCAGACAGGAATGTCTGCATTACTAAAGAAAGCCGGAGATCTTCGCTGAGACAGCGAACTCTACATCTAGAAAAACATGCAATAAAAGTATGTTGGACTTTAGTCCGATAATGGTTTGGTATTCTCTTTCAATTTCATTCTCCGATATGCGAAAAGAGTCACTGAAATCAGAATGAGGATTGTGCCGATGAATACTGCAAATGATGTGATACAGACTGGTCTGATATTCATTATTAACATAGCTGTTTGAGCTGAGCTGATTACTGGAGGCAAGGGCATGCATAAAATAGTATAAGCAAAGGCAGAGGAAAACTGAAATGCCCATAGACCAAACAAGGAGAGTACAAGATATTTCTCGATTGTCAAAAGAAATTCTATTTTGTTCATGTCTGCTGGAGAAACGTCTTGCCTTCTTAGGCGGAATACTACAATGAAGAACAGGCACAGGATGGTAATGCAGGCAAAAAGTTCCCAGGCATAAAAAAGGTATTGAATTGGATTGTGATTTATCATGACAGTGTTAAAAGTCATGTTATGGCCGGTGCCAGCGATCGTTCCTGTATCCATCTTCCCACCCCCTGGAAACTGATAAATTACTTATGTTGGAGTTCAAGCCATGGTCGCCCCGTAGGCGCTGCCAAAGGCTTGCACGCCTATGGCATGCAGGTGAACTTCAGCCTGCTCTTAAATTAGCATTTGAAGAGATTGGTAGCAAATGAGGTTAATTACCCAGGCAGAAGCCGGATGGTTGTGGCTAGAGATGCCTCTGTCTGGTCGGAACAAGCCTCTTTTTCCAATATCCTGGTTTTCGTCTCAGGTGCATGACAGCAATCACTTCTATGAATTCCTTTCCATCACGGAAGACAATGCCATAGGGGAATTTACTGACACGGCATTTTCTTAAGTTGTCATCGGATAGCTGGTAGACGAGTGGATTTATTTGAATGCTTAAAATAGAGTCTTGGATGGAGAGGAGAAATCTTTTGCCAAGATCCTTCTGCTGGGTTTCGTAATACTGAGCCGCCTCAAATAGCTCTATTTGAGATTGCGGATGAAATCTGACGGATCTCATCCGATTCTCCTGAACGCCTCTTCAAAAACTTTTTCTGCGGGAATCAGTTCAACAAGCCCCTTGTCAATTTCATGGCATCTTTTCCTTATTTCCTTTTTCCATTTAGGAGATATCTTGAAATTGTCTCCGGAATCAAGGCTTTCAAGAAGTTTTTCCGCGATAAAAGCCCTTGCTTGGACAGGAAGTCCAAGCGCCTGATCCATTACTTGTTCCATACTTTTACTCATGCAAGTAAGATATCAATTGCAGGCGATTTTTCAAATCAAATAAAAAAAGCCTGCCGTTTCGGGCAGGCTTTTTTGAATCGACAGAACTAGGCGTATCAGATCTCCTCGCCGACTTCCCAGCGGAGGAAACGCTTGATGACAACGCCCGGATTGGCTTTCTCTACAGAGACCTTGTCGTCCCTGATCCAGGGCTGTTTTGTCAGGCAGACTTCCGTATACCATTTGCTGATCTTGCCCACGAGGATTTTTTCGAGCATTGCAGCCGGCTTGTCGCCGAGCTGTGCCGCCGCGATTTCCTTTTCCTTGGTGATGACATCCGCAGGAATGCTTTCCGGGTTCAGATACTGGGGCCTGAACGCGGCTATGTGCATGCATATGTCGTTCAGAGCGGCGGTGTTGGACGTGTCGCCTTCGACATCGATCATTACGCCGATCTTTCCGCCCATGTGCAGATACATCGCGCATGCGCCATTGCTCTCCCATTTCACGGCCCTGCGGATCTGCATGTTCTCGCCTGTGACGGCGATATTCTGCGTGAGGGCTTCCTTTTCCTTCTCAAGTACCTGGGCAAGGATGTCGCCGTTTCCGGAAACATTCATCGTGTTATGGGCGATGCCCTTCACGAATTCACGGAACTTCTCATTCTTGGCAACGAAGTCGGTTTCGCAGAGGATCTCGACGAGCGTTCCCTTGCTTCCGCTTATGCAGGAGGATATGAGTCCTTCCTTGACGGCCTTGCTGGCTCTCTTTTCAGCCTTGGCGGCTCCAGATTTCCTAAGTATGTCAATTGCCTTTTCCATGTCCCCGTTCGAATCCACAAGGGCTTTGCGGCAATCCATCATTCCGACTCCGGTCTTTTCGCGGAGCTCCTTCACCTGTAATGCGCTTATTTCAGCCATAAATATTCAAATCTCCAATATAGTATAGTTATTCAGCTTTCTTCTCAGCAGCTTTTTCTTTCTTTGCTTCCGGCTTCTTTGCGGCCTTCGGCTTTTCGACTTTTGCCGGTTTTTCGGCGGCAGGTGCAGGAGCGGCTGCAGCAGGTGCCGCAGCGTCCTTCACTTCACCTTCTTTAGCTGGAGCGGCGGCTGCGGCAGGGGCTGCTGCCTTCTTCTCGGCGGCCTTGGGTGCGGCGGCTTTCCTGGGTCCACCGGCGTGCGGGGCGCCACCGTCTCTTCTCTGACCACCACCATCTCTCCTCTGTCCACCTTGTCCGCCTCTTCTAGGAGGGCGTTTCTGCTGGGGTGCGTCCTTCTGCTCGGCCTGTCTTGCGGCATTTTCAGCTGCTTCTGCGGCCTGGCGTTCGCCTGCGGACCTCTGGTAGATCTCGTTCGCGTAGCTTATGCTTTCAGCGAGGACGTCGACGATCACCTTGATGGATCTGACGGCATCATCATTGGCGACGATGGGATATTCGACCTGGTCGATGTCTGCGTTCGTGTCGACGATGGCGACTACAGGTATTTTAAGCTTCATGGCTTCCCTGACGGCGATCTCTTCCTTGCAGATGTCGACCACGACGAGCGCTGCGGGAAGTTTCTTCATCTTTACGATACCGTCGAGATTCTTGTGCTGTTTCAGGGTGTCCCTGTTGAGGGATGAAAGTTCCTTCTTCTTGAGGCCTGAAGTGTCGGGATTCGCAATAAGCACGTCGGATTCGAGCATCTTGGTTACGCTTTTCTGGATAGTGGCGTTGTTTGTCAGGGTTCCGCCGAGCCAGCGCTCAGTTACATGGAACATTCCTGTCTTGATGGCTGCTTCCTTGACGACTTCCTGCGACTGGCGCTTTGTTCCGACGAAAAGGATGTTCCCGCCGTTCATCACTGTCTTCTGCAGGAAATTGCTGGCTTCAGCGATCTGGCGCATTGTCTTGGTGAGGTCGATTATATAGATTCCGTTCTTCTCCCCGAAGACATAGTCCTTCATCTTGGGGTTCCAGCGTTTTGTCTGATGTCCGAAGTGGACACCGGCTTCCATCAGATCCTTGATAGTCAGCTTAGCCATTACAGCCTCCATTTTGCGTTACTGCATCTTTGCCGGTCCCACTCGGGGACTGGAAGAATGCCATTGGTTAACTTATTCCCGGAAAGGCATTTGCCCTTCTACGGGGACGAAAAGGCCTGTATTATATCATTAAGGTCGAGAATAGCAAGGCGATAAGTTCATATTTTATTGAACAGTCGCTTGAAGAAGCGGAATGTAAAATTATTGTATGTGGCTGCGAAATTCATGGACAAGTTGATTGCGGGATGGTTTATGTACAGAACAATCATCCAGTAATCCAATCATCCAGTCTCGCAATTTCTTTATGCGCCCGTAGCTCAATTGGATAGAGCGTCTGGCTACGGACCAGAAGGTTAGGGGTTCAAATCCCTTCGGGCGTACCAATCTACCTGCTTCCATTCCACTGCTACCATATTTCATAGATTTGCAGCTTTTCCTGATCTTACTTTTCCCTTATACAGTACAGGCTCTTATATCCACGGATGAAAAGATCCTTGCCCACAACTGCAGGCGATGAGATGATCCCTTCACCAAGCTTGTTGCTGGAAAGCAGCTCGAACTTCGGACCAAGTTTCAATACCAGCGTCAGGCCATCCTTGCCCGGGATATACAAGCGTCCACCGGCTGCAACCGGCGAAGCAAAAACCGTCTTTACATCGGCTAGTTTTTCCGCGTACTGCACCTTGCCTGTAGCCGCATCCGCACAGGTCAGGAAACCGTCATTGGTCTTTATATAGTAGATTAGTCCGCCGCTGAGAACCGGTGACGGGACATATGGCGTGTTTGCCTTGCTGCTCCAGGCGACGGCTTCGGGTTTGTTGGAGAGATCTCCTGCCGCCTCCGCCAGTTTGATCGCCAGAAGTGCATTGCCGCGGAATCCGCTCATGCAGAACACCAGATTGCCGTCGGTGACCGGGCAGGGTATCACATTCTGGGTCATCCCTCCTATTTCCCATAGCACGGTACCGTCCGCCGGATTATAGCTGCGGATGAGCTTGTTCGAGGAGACGACGACCTGCTTTTTCTCCCCCTGCTGGATCACAAGAGGAGTGGCCCAGGAAGTGACCTCGTCGCGTTTGACACGCCACTTCTCATCGCCAGACTTCTTGTCCAGCGCGACAATGAACGAAGGCCCCTCGAAGTCCTGGTTGATTATCAGCAGATCACCGCAGAGCGCTGGCGAAGTGCCCTCTCCGAAGTTCGCCCTGGTCTTGAATGTTCCGAGGTTCTTGCTCCATTTTACTTCTCCGTCCAGCGTCATCGCATAGAGTCCGTACGAACCAAAATATGCATAGAGCATCTCGCCGTCGGTTATCGGCGATCCCGAAGCCCAGCTGCCGTCGGCATGGGTTCCTGACAGGGGAGCATGTTCTGAAACAGTCTTCTGCCACAGCACGCTGCCGTCGCTGCGTTTCAGCGCCATGACCACGAACTGCATGACTTTCTTCGGAATGTGCGCGCCTTTCTTAGCGAATTCCGGTATTCCTGCCTCAGCCGCCTTCACTTTTTCCGGATCAAGATCCTTTTCTGTAGGAACTGCGGTAAGCACGAATACGCGGTCCTTCAATATGATCGGCGTCGAACGTCCGCTTCCGGGGATGGCTGTCTTCCAGGCGATGTTGCTTTCCTCAGACCAGGACACTGGCGGGTTTGCGTCCGGAGTGGCCTCGCCTGTCACCGTCGGTCCGCGCCATTGCGGCCAGTCGGTAGCAGGCACATCGGCGGCGGTTGTTTTCATTACGGAGAAACAGGCGATTGCGAATATCGCAAGACATGATTTGAAATTCATAGATATCCTCCTTTAACACAGATAAAAAAACAATTACGAAACATACGAATGACACGAAAAAAGTCATTGGCAAGGTTGTGCTACGCAAAAACTTGCCACTATTCTTTCAATAATCGTGCAGATAGAACACGAGAATGACAGATAGTATTACGAAGCACACGAAGAATTATAATTGTTTTCGAAAATGCCTGGTCTTAACTTCGCGACCTATGTCAAGAATTGTCAATAAACACACTAATTCTTTTATCGGAGAATTATTATCCCATGAGAAAGTGATATATTACCGTTTGAAATTAAAATCTGGAAATATCAGGAGGATTCATACAATGAAATGCAGATTATGGAATATAAGTTCCGAGGTCGCAGGGTGCGCAATAATCCTGGCGGCGATGATCCTGCCGGTCTGCGCCGTCATGGGCGACGATGCGGTGAAGGGTGGCTGGACAGCTTTCCGCGGGGCGGGAAACCTGGCAGTGTCGCCTGACACGAATACTGCCGTAACCTGGGACGTGAATGGCGGCAAGGGCATCCTCTGGAAGGCGGATCTGCCGCTGCCCGGTTCAGGTTCGGCGATTGTAAGCGGGAACAATGTTATGGTTTGCAGCGCCGCAGGAAACCAGGGCGCCATCTTCTGCTACGATGCGAAGTCAGGCAATCTCCTGTGGAAGGGAACAGTCCCGTTGAAAGGCAAGCCCGAAGTTTTCGAGGAGGAAACAACGACTTTCGCCCCGGCTACACCGGTGACCGACGGCAAACGGGTTTTTGCGATATTCGCAACCGGTACCGTTGCGGCGTTCAACATGGACGGTTCTACTGCTTGGATCGCCGATCTTGGTTTGCCGGAAATCAACTATGGATACGTATCTTCGCCTGTCCTCTACAACAATCTTCTGCTTGTACAGCATGACCAGAGCGACGAGAAGGCGGCCCTTGTCGCGTTCGACGCCCAGACAGGAAAGGAGGCCTGGCGCACCAAGCGTTCAATGGGGGCTTCCTGGTGTTCCCCCGGCATCGTGGAAACTGCCAAGGGGCCGCAGATCATTTTAGTCTCCTGCGGCGGCGTCGCCGCCTACGATCCGAAGGACGGGCATGAGATCTGGGCCGTCAAGAACGAGTGCAACGACATCGTGCCTTCCCCGGCATTCATCAAGGGGCTTGTCATTGCCACGAATGGCAAATGTACGCTCGCGATCCGTCCAGACGGAGCAGGCGACGTTACAAAGACGCATGTTGCGTGGAGGAACGACGAGGCGGGTTCGGATGTGGCGTCTCCGGTCGCCAGCGGCGACTGCGTGTTCGTAGCGGCGACTGCCGTCCTGTGCCTGAACGCCACGGACGGCAAGAAGGTCGGAGAGCGCGAGGTTGAAGGGCAGATCTATGCCTCGCCGGTAGTTGCCGGTGGAAAGCTGTACCTGATCAACCGCGATGGCGCGGCGGTCATACTTAAGGCCGACAAGACACTGGAGGTGCTGGGCAAGGCATCATTCGGCGAACCTGTCGACGCCACTCCGGCAGTATCCGGCGGTTGCCTGTACGTTCGCACGCTCAAGAAGCTGATATGCATTGCTCCGGCTGGAGATGTTGCAGCGCCTAAGCCGTAGTTTGGGCTTTTACTAATAGTCTCGAAATAGTATTTATAATAAAGGTAGGGCGCTCTCGCCGAGAGCGCCGCGGACGGCTCGGCGAGCCGTCCCTACCAAGATTTCAATACAATATCAAATAGGTTGAAGCAGTGTCGGAAGAGCGCAAAACAAATTTAAAAGCTTTTATCCTGCCGGCTGCAGCAGCAGTTGTATTCATCTGCATCATGGGCTACTGGCAGTTAGGGATCACTTATCCGACGCTGCCACCCAGGCTTTCCGGCGAGGATGGAGCGCCGAAAAAGACTGCGGATAAGGCAGTATCCCAGCCCCAGCCGGTTGCGGCACCTGACAGAGGCAAGGAAAAAGGTAAGGAAGGTGTTTCCGAAGCTAAACCGGAAAATCCTGTGCCAATTGCGCCTGAGAATGGATTTGCTGTAATCCGTACCATGCCAGAGGGCGCGAAGATAGAGCAAGGGAAGGGAAAGCCGGGGCAGACGAAGGAGTCATGGCCTTGTTTCCGTGGCGCCAGAAGGGATGCGACAAGCAGCAGCACAGTGGAGCTTTCCCGTTCATGGCCTGAAAACGGACCGCCTGTTGTCTGGGAACTGGAACTCGGACAGGGATATGCCGGAGCGGCGGTCCGCGACGGACGTGTCTACATATTCGACTATGATGAGAAGGAGAAGCGCGACGCCATCAGGTGTATCTCCTCCGCGAATGCCGCAGAGATATGGAGATATTCATATCCGATGGAGATCAAGCGCAACCACGGGATCAGCCGATCTGTAGTTGCCCTCGACGGGCCTCTGCTGATCGCGATCGCCCCGAAATGCCAGGTGACCTGCCTCAACGCCGAGACAGGCGCTTTCCTATGGCGCATCGATCTGGTTGAACAACTCGGTACAACCGTGCCAAACTGGTATGCTGGACAGTGTCCGCTGATTGAGAACGGGAAACTGATCCTGGCGCCCGGGGCACCGGACGTCCTGCTGATGGCTGTTGACTGCGCTACAGGAAATGTACTGTGGAAGACTCCGAATCCGCATGGCTCCAAGATGAGCCATTCAAGCGTTGTGCCGATGGCATACAAAGGCAGGCAGACATACGTCTATTCAGGATCGAAGGGAGTTGTCGGCGTGTCGGCCGATGATGGCAGCATCATCTGGGAGACCCAGGATTTCAAATGGCATACAATAGCGCCGTCGCCGATTTATGTCTCCGAGGACCGTGTGCTTTTCACTGCGGGCTACGGCAGCGACGCCAAGCTTGCGAAGCTTGTGGAATCGGAAGGCAGGACGAAGGTGGAGATAATAAAAACCATGAAGCCGAAGGAATTCGGTGTTGAACAGCATTCACCCATCCTGTATGATGGCAGCATCTACGCGGTGCTTCCAAAGCCGCGCCAGGAGCTTGTCTGCATGGACACAGACCTGAAAGAGATATGGGCGAGCGGGCCCCAGAACAAGTTCGGCATAGGTCCGTGGATGATCGCCGGCGGAATGATCTTCGTGATGGACGACGAGGGGACCCTCACCATCGCAGAGGCGACGGCGAAGGGCTATGTACAGCTTGCCAGGGCGAAAGTCCTTCCCGGACCTGATTCATGGGGTCCGATGGCGCTGGTTGACGGCAATCTGATCGTGAGGGACCTTAATATGATGAAGTGTCTTGATGTCGCAAAGGAAGCCGCAAAATGAAACAAGAGAAAGATGCATCCGGCAAAAACGGGGAACAGGAAAACCTGCAGGAGCCGTGCGCGCCTGTTGAGGTTCCTGAACCAGGATTCAGCGCGAAAAGTTTGGCTGTTGCGCTCGTTCTGCTCTGTATTGCCGGAGCTGGGATATACTTCCTGCTCAAATGGAATTCGGACAGCACGTCGATGTCCACCACCTACAATCTCAAGGAATTCGAGAAGACACGTCCTGAAATCATCCTGTTCGACGAGCTCAAGCCGATTCCTGCGGGATTCAAGCGGGCGTCCTGCACCGCCATTGGTCCTGACGGCCTGATATATGCGGGCGGCGATACACAGGTGAGCGTATTTGATATGGAGGGCAGAAAGCTGTGGCAGATTGATCTGCAGATACGGCCGACCTGCATCGCCGTAGCGGATAACAAGGATATCTTTGTCGGTTCCTCGTCCCAGGTTTCTGTTTTCAATAAGGAAGGGGCGGATACAAGAACTTGGAAATTCGAGAAAGGCAGCATAATCACAGGGATCTCGCTGGCCGGAAAAAAAGTTTTCATCGCGGATGCAGGAAAGAAGATGGTGCACGTGAAAGATCTTGACAGCCCGGAAAAGGAGGAGCATAAGATCGGAGTCGCCAGCAAGGAGACCGGAGATGATGGGATTGTCGTATATTCCCCTTTCCTTGATGTTACGGCGTCCGACAACGACCTGGTGTTTGTGACCGATCCCGGCAGGCACAGGGTCAAGCTCTATTCATATTCCGGGGGGCTGGTCTCCACGTGGAAAAGCAATCCGACACCTGCAATCGAGGGGTTTTCCGGATGCTGCAATCCAACTTATATTGCTTTGCGTCCGGATGGCAGCATAGTTACCAGCGAAAAGGCGATACCTAGGATCAAGCTGTATTCCTCCACCGGGGAATTTATCGGAGTCGTCGCTCCTCCGGAATCATTTTCGGACAGTCAGTCCCCCTGTGATGTAGCCGTGGACAGGAATGGCGGCGTATATGTGATGGATTCCGCCAAAGGCAACATCAGGATATTTGTTGAGAAACAAAAGGTGAAATGACATATGGATAACAGGATTTCACGGCGCGAATTCGCGAGGATGATCGCAAGAGGGGGGCTTCTCGCCCTCCTCGGCTACGGCATCATCAGGGCTTTTGGCAAACCTGATGAGGGGAAGACAAATGCGCAGTGCCCGTATCCCGGAAAGGATTGTTCAAATTGTTTTGCTTCAAACGGATGCAGGAGCAAAACGCAGGATTTCGGAAAGGATTCGTAAATAGAAATGGCTGACACGGAAAAAGTAAATGGCAAGGACGGAGTTGCCGGGCCCATGACAAGGCGTGAGGCGGTTCGCAAGGCAGTCGCCGCATTTTTGTTCCTGGCGGTAGGCGGCGGAGCCCTGGCGCTTCTTGGCAGGTCAGGGAAAAAGGGTACGGTATGGCAGATCGATCCCGCCAAGTGCGTGCAGTGTGGACGCTGCGCCACCCAGTGCGTGGTCTCGCCTTCCGCCGTGAAATGCTTCCATGCGTTCAACGTGTGCGGCTACTGCGACCTCTGTTTCGCCTATTTCAAGCCGGGGACCCTGGAGTTTGACACGACCGCAGAGAAGCAGTTATGCCCCACCAACGCACTGATAAGGAAATTCATTGAGCAACCTTATTTCGAATATACCGTCGACAAGGACAAGTGCGTCGGCTGCTCAAGGTGCGTGAAGGGATGCCAGACCTTCGGCAACGGAAGCCTGTATCTCCAGGTGGACCAGGCGTACTGCGTCAACTGCAACGAATGCTCAATCGCCAAGGCCTGCCCCGCAAACGCCTTTGTAAGGGTGCCATCCGACAAACCCTACCTGTTCAAGGGCCTGCAGCCTAAAGAAGAGCCAAAGGAGACCTGAATGGCTACTGTCATAAAAAAACTTTTTTTTGCTGCTATGGCAATGTTTATCATATTGTCCGACGCGACGGCTGCGGACCGTTTCCCGCGCCCTGACTTCAATGAGACAAAACACACATATCCCGTTGTCCAGCACGTCCAGGCGCGTCCTGTTGTTTTTGAATACGTAGATACTGCGGTATTGCTGGCATGCCTGATCCTGGCTGTGCTGGCATTGAAGTCGAGGTCCCGCAGGTGGCTCTCGCTTCTGGCGGTGTTTTCAGTGATCTATTTCGGTTTCTACAGGAAAGGATGTGTCTGTCCGGTCGGCAGCCTGCAGAACATGGCGCAGGGAATCTGCCAGAGTGATTTCTTCGTGCCTGCGGTTGTCGTGCTGTTTTTCACGATCCCTCTGATCTTTGCATTGTTCTTCGGCAGGGTCTTCTGCGCTGCGGTCTGTCCGCTGGGATCATTGCAGGAGACGGTGCTTGTCAGGCCTGTCAGGATACCGGCATGGCTGGAAAAGCCGTTGAGGTTCATCCCTCTTGCATATCTTTTGCTTGCGGTACTGCTTGCGGCGACAGGAAGCGCGTATATCATCTGCCAGTTCGACCCTTTCATATCGCTGTTCCGTCTGAACGGTGTCTTCAACATCCTGGTCCTCTCCGGCTGCTTTATCGGGCTCTCATTGTTCATCGGCAGGCCATATTGCCGTTTCATATGTCCGTACAGCGTCCTGCTGAACCTGTGTTCGAAATTCTCCGGATGGCATACGTCGATCACTCCAGACAAGTGCGTCAAGTGCGGTCTCTGCAAAAACGCCTGTCCCTACGGCGCCATCACTGTTCCTGAAAAAGCAGATTCTGAAAGCGATGCCAGCAGTAGAAAACGCCGTTTGAAGATATTCCTCATGATATTGCCCGTGCTTATCCTGCTTGGCATCTGGGGCGGATATTTGTCGGCCGCGCCGTTGAGCGGCCTGAACAAGACAGTCCAGACTGCTGATGCCCTGCGCTCATTACAGAAGGACAAGGGGCCATGGGAAAGCGATCTTGTTGCGGCGTTCAGGCAGCTGGGCGCAATGGACTCGGACCTTTATGCGCGTGCAGACAGTATCAGGAGGCAGTTCGCCATTGGAGCTTCGGCCGCCGGTGGATTCCTGGGACTTATTCTTGGATTGCAGCTGGTTGGCATGAACATCAGAAGGAAGCAGGACGAATATCTTCCTGACCGCGGGCTCTGTTTCTCATGCGGCAGATGCCACTCATATTGTCCAAGGGAACAGCTCAGGCTGAAGAAACTCAAGGAGGAGAAGAATGCAGGATAAAGCAAAATCTGAACCAGGAGGACAAGTGGCTTTCCGCCGCCTTGTGGCATATAGGGTCGCCATGGCAGCGGGACTTTTCTCGATAGCCGTCATCCTTCTTCTTCTGATGAGCTTCCATGAATTGAGGCAGAACGATCCGATGTCTTCGGGCAATGCCCGGAAGCTGGACGAGCTGGTGGCGCAGCAGCGTTTGAATCCGGAAGATGAATTTATCAGGAAGGATATTCAGGTGCTTGATCAGCAGATAAGGCAGAATTATTTCAACGCGCAGGCAAAAATACGTACTGGGGCATATCTGCTGGTTGCGGGACTCTGCGTGTTTGTCATCTGCATGAGGCTTAGTCCTGTACGTTCCGTAAAAACATAAGGAATTCCAATGAAGATTCTATATTGCGACTGTGCATACTACGATATTATTGATGGGAAGAAAAAGCAATCGGTGCGTTCCGCGCTGGCCTCGTCAGGAATGGATTTTGTCGCAATACCAGATCTCTGCCAGGTCGCGGCAAAGGAAAAATCCCTTCTTAAGGGTATTGCATCTTCGGGGGAGCTTGCGGTAGTCGCATGTCATCACAGGGCTGTAAAGAGCTTGTTTGACTATGCCGGAGCTGATAAGAAAACAAAACTGCAAGTCTTCAACATGAAGACGTCAAGCGCTGCTGAAATTCTCAGGAAGCTGGGTGTCAAGGTGGCCGCAAAGCGGAATGGGGATTCCAAGATCAGATGGAAGTCAGTAAAGAAAGACTGGATACCGTGGTTCCCCGTGATCGAATACGGGCGCTGTGTCAACTGCAAGCAATGCCTGAGCTTCTGCCTTTTCGGCGTCTATGAGCTTTCGAAAAAAGGCAAGGTGCTCGTTGCAAAGCCCGAAAACTGCAAGACAAACTGTCCGGCCTGCGCCAAGGTCTGTCCAAAATCCGCGATCATATTCCCGAAATATCCCGAATCCCCGATCAATGGCGGCGAGGTGGACGGAAATGCTCCGGCGGGTAAAAACATGAAAATTGATTATGACAAGATCCTGGGTGATGACACGTACGCCGTACTGCATCAGCGCAGAAGGCTTGCAATGGCAGGACTTCTGAAGGAGCAGAACGCGCCAGCCGGCGGCAAATCAAGTAAAAGAAGGCTATTGAAAAAATCATAATGATATTTCGACTCACAAAACGGATGCTGGCGGAGACTGACAAGAGGCTCCTTTTCAAGTTTGCCTATAACTTCGGATGGAAGGGGATCAGGGCCGTGCAGGCGTTCCAGCGGAGGCTGGGCAGAGGGGAGCAGTTCCCCGCGTTCATGTTCCTGTCCATCACCAGCAACTGCAACCTCAGATGCCAGGGGTGCTGGGTCACTCCTTCCGTACCGGCATTGGAACTCGCCCCCGGCGATATTGAAAATGTGATAGAAGGATGCAAACGGCATGGCTCGTACTTCTTTGGGATAATGGGCGGCGAGCCGCTGCTCTACAAAGGGTTGTTTGACATAATGGAAAAACATCCTGAATGCTATTTTCTGATATTTACCAATGGCACATTGCTCACCGATGAAGTCGCCAGGACAATGCGCAGGCTGGGCAATGTGACCCCACTCATCAGCGTTGAAGGCACGGCAGATGTCAGCGACGTCCGGCGCGGAGGCAGTGATGTATATTCGCACGCAATGCAGGCCCTGGAGAACTGCAGCAGGAACAGGCTGGTCACCGGAGTGGCCACGAGCGTTTGCAAAAGCAATTTCCGCGACCTGGTGTCCGAGAAATTCGTAAACGAGCTTGTTGCAAGAAAAGTCCATTACCTGTGGTATTACATATATCGGCCTGTGGGGGGGACTCCGCATCCTGAACTGGCGCTCGACCGCGGGGAGATTTTGGAACTGAGGAAGTTCATTGTCAACACCAGGATGAAGGCGCCTATCGCCCTTGTCGACTCCTACTGGGACCATCTTGGCAGGGCGCTGTGTCCTGCGGCCACCGGGATCGGATATCACATCAATCCTGCTGGATATGTTGAATTCTGCCCTCCCATACAATATGCTAAGGAAAATATAAGGGACGCGAACTGGACGGAGGCGGTCAGGAAGTCGGAATTCCTGGCGGGATTCCGGAAGCTCGCGAGCAGTTCGTCCCGTGGATGCATACTGCTGGAAAATCCCGGGCTTATGGCTAAATTCATTGTTGAACAGAAAGCCAGGAACACGAGCGGGAGATGCGCAGGCGTGGAGGAGCTGGAGGCGATGGGCTGCTGCGCAAGCCATCACCAGCCGGGTGGTGAGGTTCCTGAAAAACATTGGGCGTACAAGCTGGCTAAAAAATACTGGTTCTTCGGTTTTGGAGCATATGGATGATGAAAAAGCAGGACAAGTCAAAAACAGGCGTTGCCGCCACAAATGCAGTTCCGCAGTCGGGAGCTGAGCGGGAGATATTCTTCAGGCGAGTCAATGAATACGTCGGAACAAACGTCCTTGTTCCGCCGCTTACTGTCGATGAGATCAAAAGACATGCAGGCGTACTGCGCGGACGCGGCCGCATCGACAGCCGCTATTCTGATTTCATTTCCGTGCTGCTGGGCAATACCCTGTGGCGTGAGACGGTCTCCACCGTTCCTTTCAACAGGAGGGTGTTCCTGATCCCCCACTGCCTCCGCGACAAGAAGACATGTACCGCCGAGATGGATCAGTTCGGACTTCTCTGCCGGGAATGCGGGAAATGTCCAATTGCCGCATTGAAGAAGGAGGCGGAATCCCTTGGTTATCTGGTCCTGGTAGCTGAAGGGACGACTCTTGTCACCAGCCTCATCGAACAGGGCAGGATAGATGCCGTCATAGGGATCGGCTGCCTTTCATCCCTCGAAAAGACATTTCCATATGTAGCTTCCAACGCCGTGCCAGGACTGGCGATCCCTCTCCTGCGCAACGGCTGCATAAACACACAGGTCGATGTCAGGTGGGTGATGGACACGCTCCATCTGAAATCTGAAGACAGGAACGTCAGCCATGTGGACTATCACGCCCTCCAGAAGGAAGTCGCCTCCTGGTTCTCCATGCCTCATCTGAAAGGTTTCTTGAGGCCGGGACGGAGTACGGTAGAGAAAATTGCCTTTGAATATCTCGCAAAGGCCGGTAAGCGATGGAGACCCTTTATCGTCGCCGCAACCTACAAGGCGCTTACTAAATCTTCCTCTGAAAAGATTCCCAGTGAAGTCAAGGCCTTGGCCTTGTCCATAGAATGCTTCCATAAGGCGTCGCTCCTGCACGACGATATTGAAGATGATGATGATCTCAGGGACGGCGAAAAGACTCTGCATGCCGAATACGGTGTTCCTGTCGCCCTTAATATCGGTGATTTCCTTCTTGGCGAAGGATACCGACTGATCGCCGAATGCGGTTTGTCGCCGGCGCAGAAGGAACTCCTTTTGAAAGTTGTTTCCGAGGGGCACCGGAACCTCTGCATAGGGCAGGGGAAGGAACTGTCGCTGAGGATGTCTCCGGGACTTCCACGGGTAAGGGATGTTGTCGACATATCCCGCCTGAAGACGGCGCCTGCCTTTGAAGTCGCTTTCCTGCTTGGTGCGATCACCGCAGGGGCCGATGATAAAACCTGCAGCGCCCTGGGGGATTTCAGCAGGCACCTGGGCATAGCCTACCAGATCAGCGATGACATGAAGGATGCATTCCGGAGGCCGGGCAAGCATCCGGAACTGTCGATCAACCTGGCTGTTGCCAATGAGCTGGCACGCGGATCTGTAAAAAGACTGATAGCCGATGGTTGGAAGAGCGGTTTCAACAAACGCAGTGAAGCTGGCTTAAGAAACGCACTCGCTTCTCCGAAGGTCAAGGAGAGAGTCGGCAGCATATTGGAACACCATAGAAGTTTGGCCATTTCCTCCGCCAACGGAGTTGAAAGCATCGCCTTGAAGACTTTTCTATACAGGATCATCGGGAGAATTGTCAGGGCCGATGAAAGCAAGTAATCCAACTGGCATGGATGTCTTCGGCATCGCCTCATCCGCTAAAAAGCACTTGGATGATGACGCCATAAATGGAATTTCCGGTTTTGTGATGTCGAAGATGAATGATGACGGAGGCTTCCGGGGCAGGTCGTCCTCAAGCGATCTCTATTATACTTTCTTCGCACTTGCAACACTCGCGGGCATTGGAGTTTCAAAAACAAATATGAATTTACCGGAGCTAGTTGCACCGGTAAATTCATATATCAGGAAACTTGATGACAGACAACTTGGATTTGTCGACCTGTACTGCATGGCCTGCACCCTGCCTTTGTTAACCTACCTCGGATTGCCGGATAAGGGCAAAGCCATTGCGCTGATGTTTGCCCGGAAGAACAGTATGTTTGCGGGCAGGGCGGTGAAGGCGATCGTCGGAAGGCTCGAAGATTTCAGATCCAAGGATGGCGGATATAATCAGACCGCCAGGAATTCAAGGCATGGCACTGTCTATGCATCATTCCTGGCATGCCAGGCGTATGAGAATCTGGGGCTGGCAATTCCGGACAAGAAGGGAATCCTCAACAGCCTGGAAGCTTTGAAGGCCTCCGACGGAGCTTATGCAAACCAGCCGGACATGGCGTGCGGGACAACCACCGCCACTGCGGCAGCAGGAATAATGAAACTCCATCTGGAAAACAAGTCTTCAAGGTCTGTCGGGAACTGGCTGCTCAAACAGCAGCTTACATCCGGAGGATTCAGGGCAAGCCCGCAGACCCCGGTTGCAGACATGCTGTCAACTGCAACAGCCGTGCTTGCGTTGAAACAGATGGGTCATAAGTTCGAATCCAGGCAGGGTATCATCGATTTCGTTGAAGGCCACTGGGATGATTCAGGCGGTTTCTTCGGCTCGATGCTTGATCAGAAGTGCGACTGTGAATATACTTTTTATGCACTCTTAACCCTTGGATGCTTGCTGGAATAGAATTGTGAATTTAATCTTTGGATCTGATTTCGAAATCACGGTAATCGGTTGTTGCGGAAATAAACCATGTTGGTCCTCCGAAGGGCCTTTCGGACCAGCAAATGAGTTCAGGAATGGCTGAATTTGTTCGTAGTAGCGCATGTTTGCGCATTCTTCGGTCTTTTGAGATTCCGTTAAGAACGCGCAAACATGCGCTACTACAAGCGAAAAACCTTAAATCCGACAGGTTCCGAAGGAGTATTTGTGTGTCTTGATTTTCATCAGCTAGAACACGCTGAAGCCGTGGACTCCAACCTCGGCAATCAGCAAAAACAGTAAATTTTTCAATAGCATTTTAAGAGAGGGGATCTGGTGCCTGAAAATAATGACATTGACAAATCGCTTGAAGGCAGCTTGTCCCGCCTCGAGCAGAAGCTGATCGGGGAACTCCAGTCAGGATGCTGCTGGCGCGGGAAGCTGTCCTCGAGCGCCCTCTCTACCGCCGTTGCGATGTTCGCATTGTCGAAGGTTGATCCGGTGAAATACGGCGGACTTGTTCAGAAGGCCGCACGCTGGCTGCTGGAAAATGCCAACCAGGACGGCGGCTGGGGGGACACCCCGGAAAGCCCGAGCAATATAAGCACCACGCTTCTGGCATGGTCAGCACTTTCTGTGGTGGAACATGGGCAGCCCTATGAAAAGCTGATTGAGAATGCCGGGCAATATATAAGGAAGACGACGGGCACGCTGGAACCCGCGGATATTTCCAGGACAATACTTGGACATTATGGTAAGGACCGGACATTTTCAGTTCCTATACTGACCATGTGCGCACTGGCAGGCAGGCTCGGAAAAGATGGCAGTGAATGGGATCATGTTATTCAGCTTCCTTTCGAAATATCAGTGCTTCCAAGATGTTTTTTCCGTTTGATCGGATTGCCTGTAGTGAGTTATGCGCTGCCAGCGCTGATCGCAATGGGAATGCTCAGACACAGGAAAGCCAGGAAATACAATCTGGTCATGAAGATCATAAGGGACATGGCTGCAGGCCGGTCTCTTGAAGTGTTGAGAAATTCTCTGCCGTCATCGGGAGGTTTTTTGGAAGCCATCCCTCTGACAGGATTTGTCACGATGTCCCTCGTTGCCGCAGGCTGCAGGGATGAAAGCATAATAGGTCCATGTTCCGGTTTCCTTGAGAAATCGTTCCGCGAAGACGGGAGTTGTCCAATAGACACCAACCTCGCGACATGGCTGACGACGCTTTCGATAAAAGCGATGGGCGGAGCGGGTGGATTAGGTGCTGAAAAAGCTGATGCCGTAGAGAAATGGCTTACGGCGCAGCAATACAGGGATGTCCATCCCTTCACCGGGGCGGCGCCCGGCGGCTGGGCCTGGACGGATCTTCCCGGAGGTGTTCCCGACGCCGACGACACTTCTGGTGCGCTTATTGCCTTGAAATTGCTGAACAAGTCCTCCAGTTGGCAATCAGTTTCCGCCGGGATAGACTGGCTAATTGATCTGCAGAACTCCGACGGAGGAATGCCTACCTTCTGCAGGGGCTGGGGCAGATTGCCTTTTGACAGAAGCTGTCCGGAAATTACAGCGCATATGCTCGAAGCGTTTAGCTGCTGGCGCAATGAGATGGATGATGCCCGGAGGGAAAGCGTGGACGCCTCCATGGCGCGCGGACTTGGATATCTGCGAAAGTCGCAAAAAGATGATGGTTCATGGATGCCGTTGTGGTTTGGGAACCAGTCCGCAAAGGACCATGGGAATCCCACCTACGGAACGAGCAGGGTGCTGATTGGTCTGAGCGCCTTGAATAGGACAGACTTCTTTTCAGATGAAATAAGATTGCTGATGATCAGCCGGGCGGCAGTATGGCTGGTAAAGGCCCAGAATCCAGATAACGGCTGGGGTGGGGACATAGGACTTCCGACTACTGTCGAAGAGACCGCACTTGCAGTAAACGCCCTTTCCGTGCTGCCAATTACAAATCCTGAAATTGAGTCCGCGAAAAGGAAAGGAATTGACAAGCTGATCGAACTTGCGGATGGATGCGATCTTCCGCCCGCTTCCCCGATAGGCCTCTATTTTTCAATGCTATGGTATTCCGAACGGCTTTATCCTTTGATTTTTACGGTCACAGCCCTGAAGACCGCATCGACCCGAAAGCATTATTAAAGCATCTTGAAATTCAATCCCGACTGGACTATCTTCCACAACTAATTTTACACCAGTATCCCGGGAAGAGAAATAGGATAGCAATCAAATAATGGGAAAAAGCTTTAAAAATATTTCACAGGCAGTGAAAACAGGTTATCACGATAATGCTTTAACCGGCGATGCCGCCTTGCGTCGTGGCATCAAACCCTATCTCAGATCGGTTTTGCTTCCCGAACTGAAGAAGAAAGCTCCTTATTTCAACATCGAGGCCGTCCGGAAAATGCTAAAGGAGAAGGGGATTGAGGTCGACAACGCAACGCTAAAGGACTATTTTTACGACTACATGTCCGCCGGGGTTATACATGATGCTGGGCGTGGATGGTATTCAGGGATTGCTGAACCGTTCAAACTTGATACCGGTCCGGTCAAGGATTTCATTAGACGTGTTGAAAAGGCGTTCCCCCACCTCGAATTTTCATGCTGGTCAACCGAACAGATTAACCCATACATGAGCCATCTGCTGGCGAAGTTCGCAACTTTTATCTATGTGGACAGGGATCTGATGCAGTCTGTCGTCGATGAGATTCGCACTTGGAAAGGCTATACGGTTTATTTAAATCCAAGTTCAAAGGATGCTGAAAAAACATTTAGAATTGAACAAAAGACAATTGTCATCCGTCCAGAAACAAGCGAAGCTCCCGGCACCGGAGAAAGCCATGCCGCCCCGATTGAGAAACTTCTTGTGGATTTGGCAATTGAGGTTGAAAAACTACCAATTCTTAGTCGTGGACAGTTTCAGGAAATGGCATGGCGCGCAGTTTCCAGCGCTCGAATCTCAATGGGCACCCTTTCCCGCTATGCCAAAAGGAACCATAGGGAATTAAAGGAGTTGTTTGATAATAAATTGACCGACTAATGGCACAAAATAATAAAAAGTGCCAATAGTCGGTCAATTGTAAGCAGGTAAAAAGCTCTCGTTTTAAGGGATATTTAACAGTAAATGCGTACTCTGGCGAAAGAATGCTTCAGAAAAGACTGGATTAATAGGAAAAGCCAGAGTCTTCATACTGGAAACACCTTCCTTGAGAAGAGTTTGCATGCGTTTGAGCTGCTGGGGCGACTTCAGGAGGAGGGCTTGGATTTTGTCTTCAAAGGCGGGACAAGTCTCCTTTTAAGGCTTCCCAACCCGAAAAGGCTTTCAATTGATATTGACGTTCTTTCACAGGAGACTCCGGAAAGACTTGAAAAAATTCTTGGGAAATGTGTTTCCAGTCCATTTACTGGCTATGAAGAGGACAAGAAAAGAGTTCATAAACAGCCACCTCGCAGAAGACATTGGAATTTTCACTATGACACAATCGATCCTAAAAGTCCGAAACAGTATGTAATTCTAGACGTACTTGACGAGAAGGTTCTATATTCTGATGTCGAAGAGGTAGACATTAAGACATCATTCATTGAGACCAATCATGACATAAGAGTTAGTGTTCCTTCGATTGACAATCTTCTTGCCGACAAGCTGACAGCCTTTGCGCCAAATACGATTGGGCAGAAATACGATGAGGAATATCCTGAAAAAATGGTCAAGCATCTTTTTGATATAGGAGAGCTTTTCAATTGGGCTGACAGCATTCACACTGTTATGGATGTATATGAGCGTATAGCAAAAACTGAAATAGGATACCGCGAGAAAGAGAAGAAGATAGTCTTCAATGAATGCCTTGATGATACTGTTGAAACCGCCCGTATAGTTTCGGGCTTGTCAATCGACCAGAAGTTTCATTCCGAGAACTCATCTTTGATTCGTCAAGGCATAGATCAGCTTCGTGGTCATCTGATGGGTGTTGGTTTTAGTGCTCGCGATGCAGCAGTTGCCGCCGCCAAGTCCGCTTATTTGGCGACAGCTATCAAAAACGGACGTAAGAGGTCTTTTGGCGATATTCGCTTTGATAATGCAAAAGTGGCAAGCCTGAAAGGGAAAACACTGAATAAGTTCCCTGAATTGAACAAGGTCTTGCAAGCCAGTCCAGAGGCCTTTTACTACTGGCAGCTTGCCGATGAAATATCTAAGGAAGTTTCCATATGAACAGGATTAAAATTCCCTTGGTGATTTTTTCGGCGTTAGCGTTTGCTGCGATATCCGCATTTTCCCAGTTCCCGAATCCACCTGCGCCTGCATCCTCGAAAAAGGCTCCGTCAAACATTGACTGGCCGGTGTTCCGCGGAAACCAGGGGCTTACCGGGGCTGCGGATGGAGTTCTGGCGGATGACTTTGAACTTGCCTGGACATTCACTTCCGGAGGAGAAATAGGATCCGCTCCGATAATAAGCAGGGGTACGATATTCGCGGCTTCCGCTGATGGAAAGATTTACGCGCTCTCATCCGAAAAGGGAAACAAGCTATGGGAGTTTGATACAGGAGCTCCGCTTGAGGCTTCACCACTATATTTCAAGGATACCGTCTACGCGGGAAATCAGAAAGGCATCTTATATGCACTTGAGGCCGGGACCGGCAAGGAGAAATGGAAATATTCCGCAGAGGACAAGATCGCAGGTTCTGCGAACTTCGCAGAGGTTTCTGAAAAACTGTCGCTGGTCTTCGTTGGGGGCTACGACAACATCATGCGCGCACTCGACGCCGATACCGGGAAGGAGGCATGGCAGTACGCCACCCAGAACTACATCAACGGCTCTCCGTCCATAAGCAGGGACATGCTGGCCTTCGGAGGATGCGATGCAAACCTCAGGATCCTGAAAATATCAGACGGTAAGGAGATAGCCAGCATCCCGATGGGATCTTACATCCCCAGCTCCGTCAGCTTTTGCGATGACAACATCTATCTCGGGCATTATGGCGGAAACCTTTTCAGCGTCTCTGTCACGCAAAACAAAATCATTTGGCAGTTCCCGAAGGATTCGTCGGTTGGTCCTTTCATGGGATCCCCGGCTGTCAGCAGGGACAAGGTCGTTATAGGCGGCCAGGACAGCAAAATATATTCTGTCAGCCGCGCCACTGGAGAACTCCTGTGGACTTTCGACACGAAAGGCGAAGTGAAAAGTTCGCCGGTAATTTTCGGCGGCAAAGTCGTGGCAGGCTCCTCAGATGGCAGGCTTTACATTTTAAATCTTGACAATGGCGCCAAGCTCTGGTCGTACGAAATAGGTTCGGAAGTGTCGGGCTTTGCCGTCACCGGTGAAATGATAATTGCCACAGCTGATAAACGGGTATATGCCTTTAAGGGGAGCTTGGCCCGCTCCCAGAACTCGAAATCCGAATTTCGAAATCCGAAACAAATAGAAAACAAATGAAATTCCGAATGGCATGGGAATGAGGGAAATTAAATGAGGATCCTCCAGATAGTTCCCGGAACTGGCAGCTTCTACTGCCAGAACTGCATCCGCGACCAGCTCCTCGCCAGGAAGCTCAGGGCGCTGGGGCATGACATCGTCCTCATGCCAATGTATCTGCCGTTTCCAGATGAGCAGGGACAATCCTGCGAGAATTCGCCGATCTTCTACGATGCGATCAACCTTTATCTCGGAGACCATTTCCGGTGGTACAGGAAAATTCCGGCCTGGGCCAGGAAGCTGTTGAATTCCCCGGTGCTTTTAAAGCTCATTGTGAAAAATCCCGGAATCATGCGGGCGTCCGGCCTGGAGGACATGACGATTTCAATGCTCCAGGGTGAGCATGGCAGGCAGGCGGAGGAGCTTGAAAGGATGATTGACTGGATGAAAAAGGAACATAAGCCTGATATCATCCATCTGTCGAACGCCCTGCTGATAGGACTGGCAAAACGCATCAGGCAGGAGATCAAATGTCCTGTCATCTGCTCCCTGCAGGACGAAGATCAATGGGTCGACGCCATGCATGAGGGCAGCAGGAAGAGGATATGGGAGATAATATCGGGAAAAGTCCCAGATGTGGACGCATTCATATCCGTGAGTGAGTTCTACGGGGCGAAGATGAAGGAGCGCCTGAAGATTCCTGATGCCAAACTACATGTCTGCCACATAGGAATAGATACGGACGAATATTTTCCTGCCTCGCAGGATAACGGCCATCCGACAATAGGTTACCTGTCCAGGTTATCTGAATCGTGCGGGCTTGGAGTGCTTGTGAAGGCTTTCATAATTCTAAAGAAAAAAAGTAAATTCAAGGATTTAAAGCTCAAGGCCGCCGGTGGAATTACCGGCGATGACTTGAAATTCATAAAAGGTATCAAAGAACTGCTGGCTCAAAATAATGTATTGGATGACTGCGAGATCATCACGGGATACGATGAGAAATGCAGGCTGGAGTTTTTTAAGGAACTGACCTTGCTCTCGGTACCTTCAATACAGCCTGAGGCGTTCGGGCTTTTCCAGATCGAGGCGATGGCAAGCCACGTGCCAGTTGTCCAGCCTGACGCATGGGGATTCCATGAAATTGTTAACTTGGCGCAGGGCGGTGTCCTCTATTCTCCAAATACACCAGAAGCTCTTGCCGTGGCTCTTGAAGGCCTGCTGGACAATCCAGCAAAGCTGCATGCCCTGGCTGAGAATGGACGGAAAGGAACCGAGAAGCATTTCTCATCTGGAAGAATGGCGGAAAGGACTTTGGAGATCTACAGCAAGGTGTCCTGGAAATAGGGGATTACCTGTCGTCCATCCTATTGAATGTATTTTCATGCGTGCTATTTTTTACAACCTGTTTACCTTAACTATATTTGAATCATGTGATCGACTGTGAAATCATGGACTGAATTCCGCCTTTAAAGGGAAAAATGAATAACCTATTCTTTGAAAAGCCTATTCTCAATTCCCCATATGACTATCCTTCACGGCATTGGGAACTCGACAAGGACGGTCAGCCCACCCAGAAAATCATCGAGTACCGGCGCAAAGATGCCAAAAATAAAAAATCTACCATGGACACATACTGGATTCCCGGGGTAAACAACCACGGCCAGTTCGGGCGCTGGGCTTTTGCAGAATTCACCGAGGTATATCAGATAGAGGCCGATTTTGAGAAGAAAGTCGAAGCCGAATTCAACAAGATGGTTGAGAAAGCTGCGAAAGGAAAGGCTTAAATTCTATGCACGCCCCACGATTTAAAATATTTATCAGCAGTCCTCAGAAGGAATTTGCCCAGATCCGTCAGGACTTGAAATCGTTTTTGCTCGGGGATGCTCTACTGCACAGATTTATCGCAAAAGTCTTCCTATTTGAAGAACTCCCCTCAAAAGATCAGCGTGCAGATGAGGTTTATCTTGAGGAAGTGGGACAATGCGATATCTACCTCGGGATATTCGGATATGAATACGGATATGAAGATGAGAAAGGAATTTCACCGACCGAGCACGAATATAATTTCGCCACCAAACACCGCAAAACCAGGCTCGTATATGTCTGGGGCTCCGAGGAAAAGAAGCGCCATCCGAAAATGCAGGCACTGGTCAAGAGGGCCAGCGGCGAACTGATACGGCGTAGAATCGAGAATTTCAGCGCATTGACATCCGAGGTATATAACAGCCTTGTTGACATCCTCGACGGCATGGGCGCTCTTCGCGTCCCCCCGTTCGACAAGACCGCCTGCGACGGCGCAACTCTGGCAGAGCTGTCACGCAAGCGCATTGACTGGTTTTTAGAGACTGCTCGACGGGAACGGGGATTCCCTCTCAAGCAAAATACAGCCACGGAGGCCTTGCTCACACACCTGAACCTGCTCGAACACGGAAAACCTACGAACGCCGCCATTCTTCTGTTTGGCACCAACCCCCAGCGCCATCATCGCACAGCAGAGACAAAATGCATTCATTGCCATGGCACAGAATATAGTAGGCCTTTTGCCTCCCAGCAGATTTATTCCGGCGATCTCTTCGAACAGGTGGACCAGGCCCGCGACTTCGTGCTCGCCAAGATTAACCGCCCAGTCGGACTTCGTACATCCGGCCCTACGGCCCCGGCCACCTATGAACTTCCCCCGGACGCCATTTCAGAAGCCATCGTCAACGCCATCGCCCATCGCTTATGTCAAGCTTGACATAACCTGTGTTATGCCAAGGATAATATTATGCAAAGTAACTGTTAAAATAATCTGATTATCAGCACAATTCCCTGCCTTTTGCTTTACATAAGCAATGTTA